>PDWI01000079.1_pt1 | contig 124081 bp, 110 predicted proteins | sample 1430891 | NCBI WGS metagenome assembly PDWI01 (sample SAMN01162508, study PRJNA174530) | Oral metagenome, whole genome shotgun sequencing project. | biome: Marine environment; feature: Marine mammal; material: Swab sample of the gingival sulcus; isolation source: swab sample of gingival sulcus...
ACCGTTCATAAAAGTCGCAAAAATTACAATACCTATTCAAAATATGAATACAAAAGAACGTTTTGAATTAGCAGAGCAATTATTTTTTTCGCCTTCAAACACTCTTGAAGTTCATAAACCCATAGGTGGTATTAATAGGGCAAGAATTCAAATCTATAAAAGTCTATCTAAATTTAGACACGAAAGAAACGACAAGAAAATGATAGAACCAACTATAAATGAATTGGATGCAATAAAATAAAGAAACTTCTGCTAACACCGGAGGGACAGCGTACCTTTCGATATGTGCAAAGCCCTCCGGCGATGTTCCAATTCTCTTTGCTTCTTTCACAACATCAATGTATAGATACCATGAGTGCTATGCAGAAACTTTGAACGACTTACTTTACAATTGGCTATACCACACATAAATATCTAATAAACAGAAGAAAAACAAATAGCCTGCAAAAAACAAGATATTTGCCTGTTTTTCATGAAAAAATATTCAGATTCATTTTTTTTATTACTTTTGTGTTGTTAAATCTTTTTATTCTTAAATAGTTAAATAAATACATTATTATGAGAAAAATAATTTTCACCATAATCTCACTGTTTGCACTGTGTACCGCACAGGCTCAAATGTTTGACCCGGTCAAATGGACAACGAGTGTAGAAAAAATCTCAGAAACGGAATATCGTTTATTAATGACCGCAACTATTGAAAAACACTGGCATGTGTACGGTCAAGACATTCCCCCCGGACCGGTGCCGACCTCTTTTTCTTTTGAAAAAAATGCCGCTTACCAACTCATCGGGAAAGTCAAAGAAGGCAAAGGCATCAAAGCCCATGATCCTGCCTTTGATATCGACATCAAATATTTTGAAAACAAAGCTACTTTTAAGCAACGCATCAAAGTATTGCAAAAGAAATTCACACATTTGAAGGGAATGGTCGAATTTATGGCCTGCGACAACGGGCATTGTACCCCGCCACAAGAAGTGGAACTTAAGTTTGATTTGTCCAAAGCAAAAGTTCTACAATCTGCCTCGAAAGAGGAAAGCAATACTGCAATCCAAACCAATAACGAAGAAATTAACATTGCCCAAACTGACGAAGCAAGTAATAGCCTCGCAGATCCGGAGACAACTCAAAACAATGATAATGAAACGATTAAGGAATCTGTTTCCGCAGCAGACTCGCAAATATCCGACGCTGAGCAAAGTGAAACAGATAAAGCTGCAACTACAACAGAAGAGCGAAAAAAAAGAGGCATCTGGCGAACCTTCATTCTTGCCTTTCTCTTTGGATTTACGGCTCTGTTGACCCCTTGTGTTTTTCCGATGATTCCGATGACCGTCAGTTATTTTACAAAACAAAGCAAAACAAGAGCTTTAGGTATTCGCAATGCGATTTTATACGGACTTTCCATTATCATTATTTATGTTCTTTTAGGAACAGTGGTTACAGCTATTTTTGGAGCAAGTGCCTTGAATGAGATGGCAAGTAATGTTTGGTTCAACCTTATTTTCTTTTTACTCTTGGTTGTCTTTGCGGTATCTTTTTTGGGAGCCTTTGAAATTACACTTCCGTCCTCTTGGGGCACAAAAGCCGACGCACGTGCAGACAAAGGCGGTATTGTCGGGATCTTTTTCATGGCTCTTGCTTTGGCAATCGTCTCATTCTCATGTACAGGACCCATCATTGGATATATTTTGGTAGATGCCGCTTCGCACGGAGGAATCGAGCCTATCATCGGGATGTTTGGTTTTGCACTTGCCCTGGCATTGCCTTTTGCCTTATTTGCCGCTTTTCCGGGCTGGTTAAATTCCTTGCCTCAATCCGGAGGATGGTTAAATACCGTAAAAGTCGTATTGGGATTCGTAGAATTGGCTTTGGCATTCAAATTTTTATCCAATGCCGACATGGCAGTGCAGAAGCATTGGCTTGAAAGAGAAGTGTTTATCGCTATTTGGATAGCCTGTGGCGTTGCCTTAACTCTTTATTTATTCGGAAAAATAAAATTACCAAATGACTCTCCCTTAGAGCATATCTCAGTAGGAAGATTAAGTTTAGGATTACTCAGTTTGACTTTTACCCTGTACATGATTCCCGGCTTGTGGGGAGCTCCTCTAAATCTGATCAGCGCATTTCCACCGCCGCAACATTACAGCGAATCACCCTACGGCGTAGGATTTACCAAAACAAGCCCGTCAAATACGAAGAATATCTCTCACAATATCCCTGAAGGAGCGCACATCATGCCGCCTCACGACCTCATCGTTTTTAATGATTACGACAAAGGACTTGCCTATGCACAAAAAAAGAATAAACCGATTATGATTGATTTTACCGGGCAAACTTGCGTAAATTGCAGAAAAATGGAGCAAAATGTTTGGACAAAACCGGATATTCTAAAAAATTTAAAAGAAGATGTTGTTTTAATCTCTTTATTTGTGGATGATAAACGCAACTTGCCGGAGGATGAAATTGTCGATTCTAAATTACAACCGGGCAAAAAATTGAAGACCATCGGTAAAAAATGGAGTGAGCTGCAAGCCGTTAGATATAAGGCGAATACGCAGCCGTTCTACGTTCTGATAGGAATTGATGAAGAAAATCTATCAGAACCGATAGGATATGAGCCCGATGACAGAAAGTACAAAGAATGGTTACAAAACGGTATCGATAAATTTAACAAATTGCAAGAATGAGTAGAGAAAGACAATAAGTTTAACTAAAATCCAAGAAAATGATATTTTTTAAAGAATGCCCGAAGCTCAAGAAATGTCCCATATTTCTAAAAAGCATACAGAGCAAACTCATCGGAAAGGCATACAAAAGTTTGTACTGTCAAACTATGAACGAACGCCACTTGGAGTGTAAACGCTACATAGCATCGGAAAAATATAAAAAACCGATTCCGGAAAATATCTTGCCCAATTCCTCTTTAACCATTGAGGAAATAGGGAAACGCATTCATGCCGACGAATCCAATGATCAAGAATATTTAGGCGAAATGGATTAAGAAATACGAATTAAGCGCCCTCAAACAGCACCGCAAGTAAAAAAAAGCGGGATACAATCAAGTATCCCGCCGGGGAAAAGTTTAGGAAGATCTCTATCCCCCCAATTTTTCATTCACGATGCGTAAAATGCTCTTCTCCATTTTGACCGCTTTTGCCAATATCGCTTCACACGCCTCTAACTTGTGAGCAACATAGGCTTTATCATCCAGTCCGTTCATGTTTACTCTTACATTTAGGAAGGCTCCGTGTACTGCAGCTTTTGCAGCCAACGCGCCCACACCCGCATCCGTTATGGAAGCAGCCATTCCGTAATCAGCCATATTTTTCATCACTTCCATTGAATCACAGGCAAGTTGCATAATTCGAAAAGGCACCTCTGTCGCATTCTTTGTCGCAACTTGTACCGCTTCTTTGCGTTGCGCTTTTTCTTCCTCGGTAGTTTTGGGTAAACGAAAAGCATTCATTATTTCGTTAAAAGCATGGGTATCCTCATCGACCAATTGTAATAAAGCTTTGTAATAATAAGCCCCTTTTTCTGCTTGCTCGGAAAATTTCTCCCACTTATCGTCCCATCCTCTTTTGTGAGCCGAAAGATTCGCAACCATCGTGCCGAGAGCCGCACCCAAAGCTGCCATATAAGCAGAAATAGATCCACCCCCGGGAGCCGGAGCTTCCGAACCGGTCAAATCAGCAAAATCATTCAATTTCATGTGTATCAAAGGACGATTTTCTTCCTTCTCCATAATGTATTCAATGATGCGTTCTTCAGGAATGAATGGTTTCAATTCATCCAATCCGAGAGACTTAACCGCAACTTTGATAATTTCAGAGTCCGCAATTCCCGTGGAACGATGCTGCATTTTGAGATAATATTTTCCGGCATCCAACAAGGCTTGCAAGGGAATCAATCCGACCAATTCCGAACCACTGACGCGCACGCCGCGTTTCTCGGCACATTTTTTGACAGCTTCAAAAGCCTCATGCACAGAGGTTACTGTAATATCTGTCAAATTCATTGAGATTTGAGCAATCCCGTATTCTTCTATAAACCAACCGATGGCTTTGACATTTTTCAAAAGTCCGGGAATGCGGACAGTATTTCCTTGGGCATCTTTTACAATTTTTCCGGTAATCGGATTTCCTTCACGTTTGACGCGTCCATTCTCGCGTACATCAAAAGCAATGGCATTGGCACGACGTACAGAAGTGGTATTCAAATTGATGTTATATGCCACAAGAAAGTTGCGAGCACTGACAGCGGTCGCTCCGGATTTTTCTACACTTGATGTAAATGCTGCAGGTCCGAAATCAGGTTGCCAGTTTGGATCAACAAGTTTCTTTGCCAATCCTTCATATTCTCCGGATCGGCAATTTGCCAAATTACGGCGTTTTTCTTCTTGTGCCGCAAACTCATAGCAATAAACGGGTATTTGCAATTCTTCGCCAATACGCCGTGCCAACTTGTGAGCATATCCCACAGTTTCTTCCATCGAAATATTGGAAACGGGAATTAAGGGGCACACATCTGTGGCTCCAAATCGCGGATGTTCGCCGGTATGTTTGCTCATATCGATTACTTCGGCAGCTTTCTTCACCGCACATACAGCAGCTTCAATAACGGCTTCAGGTTCGCCGACAAAGGTTACTACTGTACGGTTCGTAGCTTTCCCCGGATCTACGTCCAAAAGTTTTACACCTTCACAGGCTTCGATAACGTCTGTTATCGCTTTTATTTTTTGCATGTCCCGCCCTTCGCTGAAATTGGGGACGCATTCAATGATTTTTTTCATTTGTATCAGATTTATTATATTATTTAAAGTGATTTATAATCCGAAATAAGAAATTAATTACAAGACATCTGCTGTTTTAAGCATTTCTATCGCTATTTTTTGCAGTTCTTTTTGCAAGTCTGTGTCATAAGAAATCGAGGCACTTTGCATCGGACGTCTGTTTTCCAAATACAGCCCTGTCATTCCTTCAATCGCCTGACTTTCACAACAGTACAAAAGTGTGTCCGCCCCTTCTTCAACCGGAAAGCCTCCTTTAAAGGCTTTGTTGAGTAATTTTGTATCAATAACGCCGGGATGTACGGCATGTACTGAAATTTCATCATTCTTCAATACTTCGCTGAGATAATAGGCATGCATAATATTTAACAACTTGGTAAGGGCATATTGCTCGGAAGCAAGGAATTTCTTTTCGCCCTGCAAATTATCAAGAGGCAAGGAATTGGCATGGATCATTGACGAAATATTCAGAATACGTGCTTTTTGCTTCCTTTTAACCAAAGGAAGTAATTTTTCAGTCAGCAATACATGAGCCAAATAGTTAACTTGAAAGAGATGTTCAAAGCCATCTTCAGTGAGTTTCCTGTCTTCTGTCATTTCGGCAGCATTGTTGATGACGATGTCTATCTCCGGCTTCTTGGCAAGCAGAGTCTCTGCCATTGCTTTGACTTCCGATAATTTGGAAAAATCGGCAATAAAACATTCAAATTTTGCCTCCGGGACATGTTGCCGAATAAATTGAGAGAGGGTTTCGATACGTTCTTGTTTTCTGCCGTGCAGAAGGAGCCTTGCGCCTGCTTCGGCGGCTCGGAGTGCGGCGTATTTGCCGATACCGTCAGTAGCTCCGGAAATAAATAAAGTCTTGTTTTTCAGATACATAGAAATGTTTATTTTGTTTGCATTGATTTCAATTTTACAAAGGTAATAATTTGTTTAAGAAGCTCTATTTTTTTAGCTTGAAATTCTACGAAAATGATTTATAAAGATGCTTTGTTGATTGCAGCAACAACAAATGAGGAAAGTTTCAAGAGATGAAGCCGAGAGAATAGACCGGTGAGGAATTAAATTTTGAGTATTTCCAAAAATTATTATACCTTTGCGGGTCAAATGCAAGCGATGATTCGACTAAGTGTGAATATCAATAAAATTGCGACCTTGCGCAATGCGAGAGGAGGAAATAACCCGGATGTTATCCAAGCTGCAATCGATTGTGAATCCTTTGGGGCTCAAGGGATTACGGTACATCCGCGTCCGGATGAAAGACATATTCGCTATGCGGATGTCCCTCTGTTAAAGGAGGTCGTAAAAACCGAGCTTAACATTGAAGGTTATCCGGACGAGCGTTTTATGCAATTGGTTTTGTCGGTGCGCCCGACACAAGTAACCTTGGTCCCCGATGCTCCTGATGTACTCACTTCAAACTCTGGATGGGACACGGAAAAACACCAAGTTTTTCTCACAGACATTGTTCAAAAACTGAAAGAAGTCGGTATTCGGACTTCGCTTTTTGTGGGAACCGATCTGAACTTAATAGAGAAAGCCGCTTTGACGGGGACCGACCGCGTTGAATTGTACACCGAACCGTATGCTGCCGGATTCCGTCAAAACAAACAAGAAGCCCTACAGCCCTTTGCGATTGCCGCAAAAAAAGCTGCAGAAATGAATCTTGAACTTAATGCCGGACATGATTTAGATCTTGAAAATCTGTCTTATTTTGCCGAAAACATTACGATGCTCAAAGAAGTATCCATCGGACATGCCCTGATATGCGATGCCTTGTATTACGGCTTGCATAATACCATACAAATGTATCTTAACAAATTGAATATAAAATAAACATGAACTCTTTATCAAAAATATTATTGGTCGTTGTCGTTATTGAATCCTTAGGATTAGGCTACTTTGCCTACAAAACGTTTTCAAAAAAAGAAGAAACCAAAGAAATCAAGGAAACCCTCGTACAAGAACAAAGCGAGAAAGAAGAAGTCAAAAATGAATTGGCCAAGATATACGAACAATACGAAAGTTTAAAATCAACCAATACCGGATTATCGGCAAAATTAGAAGCAGAACAAGAACGTATATCAAAAATGATGAACGAATTGAAATACGTAAAAAGTTCTGACAAAGCAAAATTAAAGCAACTGAAAGAAGAGACCGAAACTCTCAAAAAGATAATGAAAGACTTTGTTCGGCAAATAGACCAATTAAACACCGAAAACAAAAAATTAAGTTCCGAGAAAGAAGAAGCCCAAGCAAATTATGAAAATCAAGTTGCCAAAACCGACAGTCTCAATAAAGAAAAAGAAGACCTCGCTTTGCAAGTAAAAATTGCAAAAAAAATAAAGGTAAAAAGCATCACGGTAAATCCACTGAACAAAAGAGACAAAGAAACTGCACGCGCACGCAAAGTTCGCAAAATTAAAGTAAACTTTCAACTTGGAGAAAACGAACTGGCACGCAAAGGAAAGCGCGCCGTCTTTATTCGTATCGCCTCTCCGGACGGCATCATCCTGATGAATGACGCCTCCGGCATATTCACCCACAAAGGCAAAGAACTCATGTACTCCGCCAAACGAGAAGTTGACTATCAAGGAAAAACAATACAAACCTCTGTATTCATGGAAACTAGAGAAGAACAGTTACCCGGCAAATATTCCGTAGATATTTTTGTTGACGGCAATGCAGTCGGCGAACAATCCTTTCACCTCAAATAGCACTAACATAGAAACCTTTTCCTAAAACAAAATGGCAACCACCAACCTCTCGGCATACGATCCACAATCCATACCCGAACTCGGAGAAGTTCGCATAGGAATTGTAGTTTCCGAATGGAACAGAAACGTTACTGATGCCTTACTTGAAGGAGCATACAACACGCTGCAAAAATCAGGCATTGAAAAAGATAACATCCTTGTAAAATATGTTCCCGGCAGTTTTGAACTTCCCTTAGGAGCCCAAATATTAGCTCAAGAAAAATTAGACGCCATCATCACCCTCGGATGTGTCATACAGGGAGAAACCCGCCATTTTGAGTTCATTTGTCAAAGTGTAGCCCAAGGCATCATGCAGCTCAACCTGACTTTAAACCTACCCGTAATTTTCGGAGTCCTTACCACAGAAAACCGGCAACAAGCCGCCGACCGATCCGGAGGAAAACACGGAAACAAAGGAGATGAAGCCGCCGTAACAGCAATGAAAATGATTCAATTACAACGAAGTGTGAGATGATAAAAATAGGAGATAAGGATTTATCAATAGAAGATTGTAATGCCATAATTTTCCAAAATCAAAAGATAGAACTCTCGGAACAAGCCCTCCAAAAAGTTCAAAAAAGCTTTGATTTTTTACAAAAATTTTCCAAGGACAAACTCATTTACGGCATCAACACGGGATTCGGGCCCATGGCACAGTACCGTATTGAAGGCGAAGAACAAATTGCCCTGCAATACAACTTGATACGAAGCCACGCCTCCGGAAGCGGAGATTTACTCCCCGACTTATGTGTAAAAGCCTCAATGCTTGCTCGATTAAACACTCTCCTGAAAGGATTCTCCGGAGTGCATCCTTCCGTGGTTTTGCTACTCAAAGAATTTATAAATCACGAAATTTATCCCCACATCTATGCCCACGGGGGAGTCGGAGCCAGCGGCGATTTAGTGCAACTTGCCCACCTCGCCCTAGCCCTGATAGGTGAAGGAAAAGCAAACTACAAAAACTCCGTGCGCCACACCGGAGAACTGCTTCAAGAACTTCATCTTTCCCCGATCAAAATAGCAATACGCGAAGGACTTGCTCTACTCAACGGCACCTCCGTAATGACCGGCATCAGTCTTTCAAACCTTTTTCATGCAAAAAAACTGATAGGCCACAGCCTGTTGATGTCTTGCATGCTGAACGAGATAATGAACTCCTTTGACGACCATTTTTCAAAAGAATTAAATGCCGCAAAACAACACAAAGGACAAGCGTTCATTGCAGAAAGAATGCGTGATATACTCTCAACCGGAGAATTGATACAAAAAAGAACCCAAACATTCTATCACCAATTACCTGCACCGAAAATTCTAGAAAAAAATGTACAGGAATACTATTCCCTGCGATGCGTCCCTCAAATATTAGGACCCATTTATGACACCCTGCAATACTCCGAAAATATCCTCATTCAAGAAATAAACTCCGTCAATGACAACCCGATCATTGATGTTCAAGCTCAAAATGTTTTTCATGGAGGGAATTTTCACGGAGACTATATCGCATTGGAAGCCGACAAATTAAAAATTGCCGTAACTAAACTCTCTATGCTGGCAGAGCGACAAATTAACTTTTTGATGAATCCGCATATCAATAAAATCCTTCCCCCTTTCGTAAATCTGGGTAAATTAGGATTTAACCTTGGAATGCAAGGTATGCAATTTGCGGCCGTCTCTACCGCCGCCGAGAACCAAACTCTTGCAAATCCGATGTCTATTCACAGCATCCCGAACAATAATGATAATCAGGACATTGTAAGCATGGGAACAAATGCATCCTTATTGACAAGAAAAATTGTACACAATACTTTCGAGATACTCGCCATCGAAGCCTTATCTCTTGCCCAAGCTATCGATTACTTAAACATCCGCAAAAAAATATCACAACCATCCGCTCGGTTCTATGATAAAATACGAAAAATTATCCCTGCCTTTAAAAATGACGAAGTAAGACACGAACAGATAAAAGAGATCATTAATCTATTGAAAACCGAAAACATCGAAGAAAATAAATGAAATACGCATTAGTAACCGGTGCCTCTTCCGGTATCGGAAAAGCCATCGCAAAAAAACTTGCCGCAGACGGTTTTCGGGTCTTACTCAATTACCGAAATAACAAAGACGGTGCCGCAAACACACTGACGGAAATTCAAACTGCCGGAGGATCCGCCGAACTCCTGCCCTTTGACGTAAGCAATCTCCGAGAAACCAACCAAGCCTTAGAAAAATGGCAAAACGAAAACAAAGATGCCTACATAGAAGTCCTCGTTAATAATGCCGGAATACGCAAAGACACTCTGCAAGTTTTCATGGCTGATGACGACTGGAAAGACGTAATAGATACCAATCTAAACAGTGTATTTTATGTAACCCGCCGAGTGCTAAAAGATATGTTAATCAAGAAAAAGGGACGAATCATCAACATTGTATCCGTCTCCGGATTGATCGGCACTCCCGGACAAAGCAACTATTCCGCGGCAAAAGCTGGAGTAATTGGAGCCACTCGTTCTTTAGCACGAGAAATTGCCGCAAAAAAAATTACTGTTAACGCCGTAGCACCCGGATTCATCCGGACTGCAATGACCGAAGAACTTGACGAAAACTTACTAAAAAAACAAATTCCCCTCAAACGCTTTGGTACCCCGGAAGAAGTTGCTGAACTCGTCTCATTTTTAGCCTCCGAGAAATCGGCCTACATCACCGGACAAATCATTTCCATTGATGGAGGAATCACTTCTTAAAACCACCGAATTATAAAGCAAGAATTGTGAAAAGAGTTGTAATAACAGGAATGGGCATATACTCCACCTTGGGAAAGGACTTGGAAGAAGTACAAAAATCCTTATACGAAGGAAAATCCGGTATTGTGTACGAATCCTCAAGAAAAGAGATGGGGTTCCGTTCCGGACTTACGGCAAGCCTCGAAACCCCGAACTTAAAGCCCTTACTCTCTCGTAGGATGCGCACCGGAATGCCCGTACACGCTGAATACGCCTATCTGTCAGCCCGGCAAGCCTTACAAAATGCCCAAATGGACCCGGACTATGCCGCTAAAAACTCTACCGGGATTATTTGCAGTAATGACAGTTGCGCACAACCGATCATCGAAGGATGGGAAAAATTCAAAGCCAAACAAGATACAACTCTGATGGGGTCCGGCACCATCTTTCGCCAAATGAACTCTACGGTAAGCATGAATTTATCCGTCATCTTTAAACTCACCGGCATCAACCTCACCGTCAGCGGAGCCTGTGCCGGAGGCACACACGCCGCAGGACTTGCTTGGACACTCATAAGACACGGTATGCAAGAAAGAGTCATTTGCTGCGGCGCACAGGAACTAAATCCGGAGTCTGTAGCAAGTTTTGACGGGCTGAGTGCTTTTTCCGTCAGAGAAAAAGATCCCGCCAAAGCATCTCGCCCCTTTGACAAAGACAGAGACGGTCTTGTTCCCGGAGGAGGTGCAGCCTGCTTAGTCATAGAAAGTTACGAAAGTGCCAAAAAACGCTCTGCCCCCATATTGGGAGAAATTGTCGGTTACGGATTTTCCTCCAACGGAGAGCATATCTCAAGCCCCAATCTCGCAGGATTAGAAACTACCATGCAAATGGCATTAAAAAATGCCGGCATAAAGGCATCAGAAATTGACTATATCAATGCTCACGCTACCTCAACCCCGGTGGGAGATGCCAAAGAAGCTCAAGCTATTTACAATGTCTTCGGAGAAAAAATTCCCGTAAGCTCCACAAAATCCATGACCGGACATGAAATGTGGATGGGAGGTGTCTCTGAAATAGTTTATTCTCTCTTAATGTCTAAAAATCAGTTTATTGCACCAAATATAAACTTTGAAAATCCCGATGAATTTTCACAAAAATTAAATATCATCTCAAAAACAAAAACTCAAAAAATCACCCGTTTTTTATCCAATTCCTTCGGCTTCGGAGGAACCAACGCATCAATAATTATTCAAACACTATAACTAAATTTTTATGGAAAAATCAACCATTATTGAAAAAGTAAATACATTTCTAATCGAAGAAATTGAAATCGATAAAGATGTCATAAGCCCGGAAGCCTCACTCACTAATGATTTGGGCATTGACAGCCTTGATGTAGTAGATATCATCGCTATTGTAGAAGAAGTTTTCAGCATTAAAATCAAAGGCGAAGAATTGAGAGAAGTAAAAACTTTGCAACAATTCTACGACTTTATAGAAGAAAAACTCAAAGCCTGAGCTTGTTTTGAATACCGAAAAACAAAATTGGACAGGAAAAACCAAAGGCAGCCTGCAAGGCTATCGTATTTTTGTTTTTCTTATTCAAAAAGTCGGATTAAATGCTGCCTATTTTCTTCTTTTCTTTGTCGCCCTGCACTTTGCTCTATTTGCCCGAAAAAGCCGACAAGCCCAGTATTATTTTTATAGAAAACGATTGAAATTCAGCATCTTAAAAAGTATATGCGGGCTCTTGAAGAACAATTTTGCTTTTGGGCAAATCTTAATTGACAAAGTAGCCATACTTTCGGGCATGAAGCATAAATTTACCTCAGAACATGTAAGAGCCGAAGTCATCGAAAAAATGATACAAAACAAAACCGGAGGAATTTTGCTCAATGCACACATGGGTGGTTGGGAAGCCGCCGGGCAACTTCTTGAAAGATATTCCCAAGAAATTTGTATCCTGATGATAGACAAAGAACACGAAAAAATAAAAAACTATTTGCAAAATATTCAACAAAATAACATTCGCATTATTCCCGTAAAAGAGAACGGATCTCACCTGCTTGAAATATCGCAAATACTTAAAAATAAGGGAATTATAGTTATGCACGGAGACCGATTTATACCCGGTAGCTCAACTGTCTCACACCCGTTTCTCGGCAAATCTGCACGCTTCCCCACCGGCGCCTTTCATCTCGCCGCAAAATATCAAGTACCTATCTCATTTGCCGCAAGTTTCAGGAGTAAAAAGAGACATTACACCTTCTGCGCTTCTGAGCCCCTCATTATCAACCAAAAAGGAAACTTAAACGACCGAAAAAAAGAATTATACGAAAAATCCAAATTGTATGTTGAACACTTGGAAGAGAATATAAAAAAACACCCTTGGCAATGGTTCAACTTCTACAACTTTTGGGAAAATAATAACAAAGATCCACACAATGGCAAGAAATTACGGTAACGACAAAAAAACAGCTTTACAAGCCAAAACAGATGCTCAAAAAATAGCTTTTGCCCCCATGATGTTTCAAGCGGCACGAGCCTTACGAGATTTTGGAATCCTAAAATACTTGAAAGAACACAACCGAGGCGAAACCCTCGAAAACATCGCAGAAAAAACCAAAACTTCGCCCTACGCCGCACTCGTATTGCTCGAAGCAGGGCTTAGTATGGAAATGATCTACGTCAAAGATGACAGATATTTTCTCACTAAAACAGGATTCTTCATCAACGACGATCCGTTGACCCGTGCCAATATGGACTTTACGCAAGATGTCAATTACAAAGGATTTTATCACTTGCAAGAAGCCCTGCAAAACGAAAAGCCTTCAGGATTGCATAAAGAATTCGGTTCATGGAAAACCGTCTATGAAGCTCTGCCCGAAATGTCCCCGAAATTTCGCAAAAGCTGGTTTGGGTTTGACCACTATTATTCCGATGGCTCTTTTGCACAAGCCCTGCCTTTTGTTTTTCAAAATAAGCCTCGAAAGATCCTCGACATCGGAGGAAATACCGGCAAATTTGCTCTCCAATGCGCCGCTTACCACCCCGAAGTCGAAATCACACTTTTAGACTTGCCCGGACAACTTGAAGATGCAAAGAAAAACATACAACAAGCCGGACTGCAAGATCGCATACATTGCCAACCCATCAACCTGTTAGACTTCTCAAAGCCCTATCCCGAAGGATACGATGTAATATGGATGAGTCAATTCTTGGACTGCTTCTCCGAAGAGGAAATCGTCCAATTGGCTCGAAATGCCCGACAAGCCATGAATAAAAACACCATATTCCTCGTCATGGAGACCCTGTGGGACAAACAAAGATTCGAAGCCTCTACCTACAGCCTGCATGCCACCTCCCTTTATTTTACCTGCCTGGCAAACGGAAACAGTCGCATGTACCACTCGGACGACATGCGCAGACTCCTTACGGAAGCCGGTCTGGTCGTAGAAAAAATTATAGAAAACATTGGAGTAAGTCATACCCTTATCCAATGCCGAATTCCCTCATAAAACAAAATTCCGGTAATTTCTCTAAAACAGAGATCACCTTTTACAAGCATGAAAAATAGCAAAAGACTTATTCTTTGTTTTTGTGTTTTTATCGCCGGGTCGGCTTGCCAAAACGAGCAGAAAACAACAAAAGTCTCATCATCGCCCGTGGCAATTGTCACTCGTCCCTCCGTAGAAATCATAAACGGCACATTTCTTGGCGGAGAAAAACGAAACTTTTACGGTCGCAATGCTCCGGATACAATCGATACTATTGCACGATTTTGGCTGGGAAAAGGAAAAACTCTTGTCGGAAACGAGTTGAGAGATTGGGCAGGAGCCGGCTGGACCGGGCAACCTCTTTTGACTATTGAAGATTCTACACTGTATATTTATCAAAACTCTAACGATCATTACCTGCACAAAATCAGGAAAAAAGACTTGACAGAAATATGGCGTTATGCTTACGATGATGTTTTGAAAGCAACTGGCACAATTTATCTGAATCAACAAACTGACTCTCTGAAAGAAGAAGACTTTTTTGTGATGCAAGGAAGTCGTTTGGGAATTAAAAATCATTTGCATCAACGCTTGATTCCGAGTTACAGAGCCGTTGCTTGCCAAACCGGACAAGAATTATGGCGTATGAACAGCCGAAAAACTCGAAGTTACAGCCGTGATGTAGATGCCTCTTGCTTGCTTATTAATGATACAGCCTACCTCGGCTTGGAAAACGGGACTTTCATTTCATTTTTGCCTCAAAAAAACAAGGCTGATTCCATGGAGGGAATATTTCAACCTAAAATATTGACAGAAAGCAAATTGTACACAGAAGAAGATGTACGTACACATGGAGGAAACCTTGTAACTGAAGCCTCTCCGGCTCGCTTGGGGAATGAAATTTATATAGCTTCAGGTTCCGGACATGTTTTTGCTTGGGGAATGAAAGAAAAACGAATCATCGGAGATTTTTTCACGGGTTCGGACATGGACGGGACTCCTGTTGTTACGACAGACAGTTGCATTTTGGTAACTCTGGAAGAACAATATATTGCCGGGAAAGGAGGTGTTTTTAAACTCTTGCCGAAAAAAATCGAAGATAGCATTATCTTTATTCCTCGTTGGTATTTTCCGGTGAACAGCCATGAATTTCGCTCATGGAAAGGCGGAATCATCGGTTCTGCAGCAATAAACGACCAAGCAAATCTATCCGATGAATATCCAAGCTTAGCCGCATTTTCCGCCATTGACGGAAATCTATATGTAGTTGATTATCAGTCTGAAGACACATTAAATCTACAAGCAGGACCGGCGAATAAAAAACAATACCCCACCCCTCGTTTGCTCTTTACATACCCGATAGGAATGTCTATATCGACCCCGATATTTGTGGACAATAAACTGATTGCGTGTTCCTACAAAGGGTTATATATTTTTGAATATGATTCAGCAGCAAATTTTCGCAATACCTATTACAATTCTCACTTAGTGATCGAGGCGACTCCCTTTGTATATGATCGAAAGATTTATGTTCCGGACAAACACGGATGGCTCTATAAACTTGGCGAAAAAACCTCTTTTTGATTCTTCTTTCTTTTAAGATTATTCTGCATTTACCACTATAAAAAAAGCGAGCTTATCGATCTTTATCCGGACAAACTCGCTCCTATTACTTCAAATTAGGTAAAACTATTCAATATATTTACCTTCCTTTTTTAAACACTCTATAAAAATATTCCAGCCCGGTAACATTTTTTCTACATTTGCTATTCGCTCCTTGAACTTGCTTTGTTTATATTTGCTGAGAGGCAAGCCGCCGCCATAACCATCAAGAATAAAAAATTTATATCTATTCTTTTTATCAAACTCTCCATGGTCATAAAATAAAACAGGAGTATAGTACGTTGCACTTGACACATACGTAACAATGCCTTTGAGTTTGAATAGGAATTCTTTATCTTTATAAAATTCCAGCTTATCATCATATTTATCATAAAAACTGTGAAGAACCTCATAAGGTTTTTTCCCTTTTGTTGTTACATTCTTAAAGATTATTTCGCCTGTTGTTCCATTATACGATACAATTTCATCACCCGTAAGTACTGTTACTAACTCTGATGATGTTGTGTCAGAGTTTTTATTAATACTACTTTTTGATGTTTTGGGTTTTGCCTTAATCTCTATATTCGATTTTTCTACAACAAGACTATCTTCCTTTTTGTCGCATGCAATTAATGCACTGCACAGTAACACTGCTATAAATAAATATTTAATGCGTATCATAATATAATTGTTTTATTGATTAATAATGAATTTATTGTTTTAATATTTTTCTAATATAATCTTTTCCATTTACATTTACAACACAAACACTTACACCTTGTTTTAATAGAGAAGTGTTTATTTTAAATGAATACGAGCCTTTTTCCAATATTTGATTTCTTGCTAATACCTCTATTACTTGATTATTCATATCAAGAATTTTAACAGTTATATTAGACCTTTTATCTATAACCAAATTTACATTGGATGTTGATGATATTACAGGATTTGGATATATAGAAACCGAAACATTCTCATTTGTTTTTTGTCTATTAAGTTCTTCCTTATCCAAACGATATTCTTTATTAAGAATTGCCTTTATATACTTTTTTGTAAATGTTTCGGGCAGTGGGGCAATATAACTACCTCTCTCATTATAGCTGTTATATTTCCAATTGTCTTTTAGCTGCTCAATAATATTGCCGTATTTGTCTTTTGCTATTTTGCAAAACATAAAGTAAGCAATATTTTGTTCAAAAGCCAAATCCTTATTTGTGTCAAAAATTAAATCAGCAAATAATATCACAAAATCTTGTAAGTGATTTTTTGCATATTCTGTTAATTGTTTACCACTTTCAACATCCATTAGCACATAGGGGTTGCTTATGTATTTGTATTTGTCCAACTTTATTTCGCTTAGCCATTTATCTAATAGATTATTAGCTCTTGAATTTCTATTTTTCGAACTACTGACAATCCGTTTTTGAGCATCATTTAAAACAACTTCTTCTACAACAGTTAAATTGTCTTTTAAAGATTGGTCAAAAGTATAAATTTCCTCATTACTTCGCATTTCTAACGCTTTATAGTAACGAACAATTTGTCCATACGTATCACCATTCAAAGCGTCTCTCGGATGAAAGGTTCTCATTCCTGGACCAGGCTTGCTTTCCCAATCATAACCGTGAGGGTGATTATTTGCATAAGCACAAACTGAACCATGCGTTATTTCACCATTCTTAGCCCACATGGCAACCCAAGCATTGTCCGCATTAGCACCATCAGTAGTGTAAGTCATAGCTCCGGAGTACCGAAAAGGCTTATTGCCAAAATAATCATCCCATGTACTCCAAACTTGCGGACTGCCATAATACATCTCTGTACATGAAGATGGCTGGTTGGGCCCAAGGCAGCCCCAAAACCACCCACGAGTTATACCACCGGCCCAAGCAGTACAGTTATAAACATAAGTGCCTGGTGCTGATTGTATTGCATCCGCAGATCTGAGATATGGAAAATAGTTACCTATAATATTACTATTTTTACAACCCATATATAAATCACATCGGCCTTCCGGATCGTAAGATCCGAAAGCAGATATAAGTACAGCACCTACAGTTTTATTTATCTTTTTTCTTACTCGTGAGTTCCGTTCCCAATTAAAATCACTAGCATTAGCACTATTATCATCATTATGGGCTACAATCGTTCCGGGAAGACCATGAGTGCTTTCTATCCATATACGAGGATCGCTTGTATTGTGGCAAGTAAAATAATTTAATGTTTCTTTCGGAGTATGCTCATAACGAAAACCGTTGCCTGCTACCGGACAATCTTCAAAATAATTCTGATTGTTGACATTAACGTCAACCAAACCTGAGTGGTTCTGTAGGAAAGTTCTTACTCTTAGGTAATAATATCCCGCTCTTGGTATGTGTACAATTAGGAAATTAAGGTCTTCTCCCCCAACTGTCCAAGAATATTGTTCAGGCTTATCTTTGCTAAAAAGTTCTAAAACATGTAAGAACTTGTCATCCGCATGAGATATAACAAAAACATTTTGCCGGGAATTAAAATAATATAGCTTGTAGGTAGTGTAAGCAAAAGGTACATTTATCCGATATTCATAATTTCCTTCAGGATTGGTATATCTTTCGCTTGGAATAGAATCTTTTCTGTTTTTTGCGATATGACCCGAACTACTCTGACGCTTTATCTTTTTTATATAATCAGAATATTTGCTATCATTCAACGCTACTCTATAAAGTTCTTGCGTTATTTTTATAAATTCAACTTCTGCAATGTTGGGCAATTTGGATACAAACACAATCTCATTTTTTCCTTTTGATAACTGTATTTGTGTGCAACGTTTGTTGTTATCTTTTAATTCTACACTTTGCCACAAACCTTTCGTAGGTGCTATTTTATATGATTGTCTTTGAGAATTTACAATTAAATCATACTTTATAAACTCTTTTTTCTCATTTTGAACTCCCATAACCCACGCTGACAAAAAATATTTGCCCGCTTTGGGCACATCTACTTCAAATGTTCTGTAGGCAAATTCTTTATCTACTGTAACATTTGACTTTTTAATAATGTTACTACTTGATTTTGGTTCTTTTACAGAACTGTTTTGGGCATATACGCTTAGCAATGCCAAATAACTGATTAAAAATAATACAAATCTCTTCATGGTATTGGGTTTTAATTTAATAATGGACAAAGTTAAAGTATTATTTTTGTAAAAACCAAAAAAATCGCATCTTTTTTTCAAAAAAATATATTTTAATAATTATTGCAAATAATAAAACGTTTATCAGCGCAATTCAACCGGTTGAGAATAAATATTTTAGAACATCTGCCCCAAACAGTAAATTCAAGAAGCAAAGACTTCTCCGGTAAGGAAGTCGAAGAGTTTATCCTCAGAATACCTTTAAATAAAAAAAGAACCCGTCCGGAAGAGGGTTCTTTTTTAGAATGTAATGTCAATATAAAGACTTACGCATTATGTACGACCATTTGCGGAAAAGGAATTTCAATTCCGGCTTGGTCAAGCGCTTCTTTACCTGTTTCGTACAATTCAAAATAAACATCCCAAAAGTCTCCCGGTGTGGTATGGGCACGTACAGCTAAGTTTATTGCACTGTCTCCCAAAGACTTAACGCCTACAAAAGGAGCCGGGTCTTGCATAATCTTCGGATGATTCTTCATAAGCCCCAATAAGACTTCTTTCGCTTGTTTGATGTCTGCATTATACGAGATTCCAAAATCAAGATCCAATCTCAATCGTCCCTCTTCGGTATAATTGACGATATGACCATTGGCAACAGGTCCGTTAGGCATAATAACTGTTCTGTTTTCGGGTGAAATTAAAGTCGTTACAAAAATTTGTATTTCTTTCACAACACCGATTTGTCCCTGTGATTCAATCAAATCACCTACTTTGTAAGGTTTAAAAATCAAGATTAAAACTCCGCCCGCAAAGTTTTGCAAAGCTCCTTGCAATGCCAAGCCCACTGCCAAACCGGCAGCTCCCAACACAGCAACAAAAGATGTCGTGGCGATACCCACCATATCCGCAACACTGATAATCAGTAAAACTTTTAACCCAATGTTTACCAGGCTAATAAGGAAAGTGTGAAGCGATTTGTCCGTTCCTCTTTTTTCCATAAGCCTGCGAAGGAATTGCGTAATTTTTTTAATCACCCAAAATCCGACAATAAGTACTAATATTGCTAAAAGAAAGTGAGGTCCGTTACTAATCACCCAATCCAATCCTTTGTCCATCCATTTTTCCATAAATCTATTATTTTTTGTTATTTTATTAATAGGAGCAAAGGTAATCCTTTTTTTCAAACAAAAAATTAAAATCAATATTTAGTCTAAAAAAACATACTTGGGCTGTTCACCGATTGACAAAGAAACGGACTTTGGGGTAAGCTAAGCTTGCGGAGGAAGAGTGCGGTTATAAGATGCTTGCATAATTTTCTTGTGCAAGTCTAAAATTTGCGGCAAAAGCAAATGTTCCTCATCATTGATAAGGATATAATCCGCCTGCGCTTTTCTTTCTGCATCGGATATCTGATGACGCATTCGTTTTTTTACTTGTTCCTCTTCCGTTTGATCTCGCCTGATGACACGTTGCAGACGTAAAGCTTCCGGAGCAAGAACCGCTACGATCAAATCATAGGGAACAGGCATTTGATCTTTCTTGGAGATTAAGGCACTTTCTTTAAGAACATAAGGAGATTCTTGCTTTTTTACCCACTGTATAAAATCCTGATATACAGCGGGGTGTACTGCACCATTCAGTTTTTGCAATTTTCCTTTATCTTGAAAAACAAGAGCAGCTAATTGCTTGCGTTGCAACTTTCCTTTTTTGTCAAAAATATGTTCGCCAAATTCTTTTTTAAGAAAAGAAATCAAGTCAGGATTCTCTTGCATCAAGCGTTTGGCTTCAGTATCGGAATCATAAACGGGGATTTGCAAATGTTTGAATACTTCACAAACAGTGCTTTTGCCGCTTCCGATGCCTCCGGTGAGTCCTACAATGAGAGGTAACATGTCTTTGAGTTAGTAATGAAAACTGCTTTTGCCCAAAAATTCGCGAAGAATGGATGTCGGGGGAACTTCGGATTCGGAGTTTATATGTTTGAAGTAAGATAAGAATCGAAGTAATCGAGAAGCTTCGGCAAATTCAGGTTCTTCCTGTTTGATTTCCAACAAGAGAGGTTCCACATGTTTTTTTATCATTGCCAATTCATAAACCAAGGAGGAGTTGAACATAATATCAGCTTCTTCTTGAAAAGGAAAAATATACTTTTCTTCCCCTTTTCTTACGCTACTCCATCGTTTGAGGGTTTCATAGGCGGAATATCCTCGGTATTTGTAATCACGAATAATACGACGCAGAAGACGATTGTCCGTGGTAGGAATACGATTGTGTCCGTCTATGCCGACCTGGGTGAGAGCGGATACATAAATCTTGTATTTGAGATTGGAAGCAATTTCTTGGGACATCTTCGGGTTCAAGGCGTGGATACCTTCAACTATGATGAGTGTATTTTTTTTAATTTTGAGTGATTTTCCCTCATAAGTTCGTTTGCCGGAAGTAAAATCAAAAGTCGGCAGTTCTACTTCATTGCCTTGAAACAGTCGGTTCATATCTTGAACAAAAAGGGGAATATCAATGGCATCAATAGACTCAAAGTCATATTCTCCATTTTCATCGACAGGAGTTAACTCTCTGTTTACAAAATAGTTATCCAAAGAGATCATGACCGGATGAAGTCCTGCTACTTTGAGTTGTATGGCAAGTCTTTTGGAAAAGGTTGTTTTTCCGGAGGAAGAGGGACCGGCAATAAGTATCAGGCGGGTGTCTTTGCGGTTTTGTATCCGATCGGCGATTTTGGCAATTTTCTTTTCGTGCAAAGCTTCGGATATTTTGATCAATTCTCCTTGATTTTTTGCCAAGATAATGTCGTTAAGTCTGCCTACATTGGGCACTTTCAATATTTTAACCCATTGTTTGTGCTCTTTCATAATATCAAACATTTTATCTTGACGGACAAAGGGGCGTAACTCTTCCGGTTTGTCCTCTCGCGGCACACGCAACAAAAGTCCTTTGTAGAGTTGTTGCAAATCAAAATTTTGCAAATATCCGGAGGAGGGTACCGGCGAACCGTAAAGGTAGTCAGTCATATTGTCAAAATGATAGACTACGGTATAAAGAGACGGACTTTGTTTGAAGAGATGAGCTTTCTCGGCAAGTTGTTGTTTCTCAAAGACAGCTACGGCTTCTTGATTCAAGATGGTTTCTTTCACAAAAGGAATGTCGGCATCAATGAGTTCTTGCATACGCTTTTTGATTTCTTCCGTAAGTTCTTTTCGTTCGGCAAGATTTACTCCTTTTATTTCGCAGAAATATCCGTTGGATATAGAATGTTCAATACGCGGGTCAGCTCCGGGTATGAGATCTTTAACAGCTTTCATCAATACAAAATAAAGGCTTCGGAAGTACATGCGCATGCCTTCTTTATGAGAAATATCAATAAATTCGATGACTGAAGGACGCATTACGATAAAGTTCAATTCATGAATCTTGTTATTTACCAAGGCGCCCAATACGGGATATTTTGTTTTGGGTTGCAGGTCTTCTTTTATTTCTTGAAGACTTGTACCATATTGATATTCAAGGGATTGATTGTTATTCTTACAGACTATCTTTATCATTTTCTTTGCATTTATTTTTCATTAATAATTCGGCAAGTTGCCAATCTTGCGGAGTCGTGATCTTGATATTTTGAGAACTCCCGGGACAAAAGTACACATTATTGCCCGAATATTGAACTACCGAGGCATCATCCGTAAATATTTTTTGATAATTTTGACGATAGGCTGTCTGCAAAATTTCAGATCGAAACACCTGCGGGGTTTGCACTTCCTTAAAATGTTCTCGATTGACACTTTCCCCGGTGTCTTTGCCCGTAACACGAAGTAAGGAGAACGGAAGATTGCACACGGGAACGGCAGTTCCTTTTCTTTGCGCAGTATCAAAGGCTTCGGCAATGGTAGGAAGCTCAATCAAAGGACGTACGGCATCATGTACGGCGATTAAATCTGTGGCTTGGGTAAGTTTTAAGGCGTTTTGAACAGAAAAGAAGCGTTCTTTTCCTCCGGGAGCTATTTTATGCGGAATTTTCCATTCATATTTCAAGCAAAGCTCTTTCCAGTAAGGAATTCTTTCCGGAGAAAGGCTTATGATAATCTCAATATCTGTTGAATATGAGAAAAATTTTTGTACTGTATGCATCAAAACAGGCAAACCGTGAAGCTCCAAAAATTGTTTTGGGATTTCGGTTTGCATCCTTTGTCCGGAACCTCCGGCTGTTATAATTACTGTTTTTTTCAAAATTCTAAGTGTATTAAATATGTTCTGTAAGCCAAGATTTTATATCGGCATAAACTTGTTGCTTGATGTTTTCATTTAAAATTTCGTGTCGCATTCCGGCATAAAGTTTCAAGTTTACGTCCGAAAAACCTTTTTCTTTCATATTTTGACACAGCTTTCGGGTCCCTTTTCCAAAATTTCCGATCGGGTCATCCTCTCCGCTGATAAAAAAGCAAGGAAATGTTTTCGGAATATTTTTCGCCCAATTTTTTCCGGTGGCTTGGGCATAGAGCGAAAATAATGTATAGAAACCGTTATTTGTAAAATCAAAACCGCAAAGTTCATCTTCGATATAAGCTTTTCGATTATCCGGATTGGCGCTTAACCAATTGAGTCCCTCATCATTTTTTTCTTTCTTAAATTTACGATTATTTACTTTATTAAATAACGGATTAAGCCATGATTTACGATGCGAGAAAAATGTGTTAGCAAGAAAAAAATAGCTCTTTAAGCAAAAAACTCCCGGTCGTTTATCGCCCGTGCCAATAATGATTGCTCCTTTGTATCGATGAGCTTCTTGTTGCAAGACGCAACGTTCTACGAAAGATCCCATTGAATGCCCCGCAATAAAAAGAGGGGTATCCGGATATTTTTTTTGAAGAATTTCGGTCATTAAGATTGCAGATTTTACAAGCTGCCGGGCCGGCTCTTTGGGGTGAAAGAATCCTTGATCATTTTTTCTTGAAATGGATTTCCCATGTCCCAAATGGTCATAAGTCAATACAGCAAAACCTTGTGCACTCAGATATTGCGCAAAATCATCATAGCGACCACTGTGTTCTTGCATTCCGTGCAACACCAAAACAGTTGCTTTAACAGATTGATTCTCCGGGATAAACAAATTATACCGGAGTGATGGTGCCTCAGCATCCTCCGTATTGAGAGGGATATAAGCATCTTCTTTTTTCATTTTCAACTATATTTAGATCTTGTATATTATTGATTAAAAGATTATTGTAAACTTTACCTCAATTGAAACAGGAGCTCTCATGCAAACTCTGCAAACATTCCGGTAAACAAGCAATAATGTCCGAAGCAATCAAGGCATACTCTCCTTTTTGAGCAGCAGCTCTGTCTCCGGCTAAACCATGCAAGAATACTCCGAAAATTGCTGCTTCGCGCGAAGAATATTGTTGCGCAAGCAAACTTGCAATGATTCCCGTCAAAACGTCTCCGCTGCCGGCCGTTGCCATTCCCGGATTTCCGGTTGAATTGAAATACACCAACCCTTCCGGCAATGCAATGGCGGTATGAGCCCCCTTCAAAATAAGAATCACACGATATTTTTTTGCAAAGTATATTTGTTTTTGCAGGCGATCAAAATCATCGGCACATTTCCCGACCAATCTTTCAAATTCTTTGACGTGAGGCGTAAGAATACTTTCTTGCGGAATTTTTTTCAACATTTCGGGATGTTCTCCCAATATCGTAATTGCGTCAGCATCAATAACCAAGGGAAATTTAGAGGTACTAATAAGCGAAAAAAGCAACGATTGAGTTTCAGGAGCAAAGCCAATGCCGGGACCGATAGCTGCAGAATGGAAATTGTCAAGAGTCGGCATATCGGACAAATAATTTTGTTGAGAATCAATATACAAAAGGCTTTCCGGCGAACCAATTTGAAGGATATTTACATTACATGAGGGAACAACTGCCGTAAGTTTTCCGCAGCCGGTACGAAGAGCTGCCTGCACCGCAAGCAATGAGGCTCCTGCCGACCCTCGCTTACCTGCAAAAATAAGAACATGCCCGTAATTGCCTTTATGGGAAAACTTCGTGCGCTTTTTGAGTTGAACATCCTTTTTCTCAATAAAATAATAAGTTGTCGGAGTTTCTTGAATATAAGCAGGATGTATTCCGATGTCTGCCACATGAAAATTTCCTGTAAAGGCTTCATTTTCAGGGAAGAAAAATGACAAATAAGGATATTGAAAACTTACGGTATGATTTGCTCGTATGGCAATTCTTTCCCCGGCAGGTTGCTGCTCTCCAAAAAGCCCGGAAGGAATATCCACCGATAAGACTTCATTACCTAACATATTGATTTTGAGAATAATATATTCAGAGAGAGCCGACAAAGGGCGAGTCAATCCGGAGCCAAATAAAGCATCGATTATCAACGCATCAGGAGAAACATCCGGAAAATCTTTTTCTTCAAAAATTTCTGTAACAAAAACTTTGTTTTGCTCCTGCAATCGCTTCAAATTTTCAGAGAAATCGTCAGAGAATCGATGGGAAAAATGAACAATATGTACGGCAACATCCTTATTTCTTTCCGCAAGCAATCGAGCAACTGCCAATCCGTCTCCGCCATTGTTGCCGCAGCCGACAAATATTTCAAAGCGGGAACATTCAGGATAAATCTTCAAAGTCTCAAAAAGTAATTTTTCGGCTGCACGCTCCATCAGCTCTATAGAGCTTACCGGCTCATTTTCAATCGTATAAGTATCAGCATCTCGAGTTTGTTTGCAAGTAAAAATCTTCATCTTTTTCAAAATCAATCGGATACAAAGTTAAAAAAATCCCTTAAATTATTCCCGCTCTGAATATTTTGTCCGAAAGAACAAGAGAATTTACTACCTTTGCCGATAAAAAAACAATGCCTCAGATACGAGTAACCAAGCAATTCGACTTTGAAGCGGCTCATGCGCTTTGGAATTATGACGGAAAGTGTAAAAATGTACACGGACATTCCTACAAACTTTTTGTAACAGTAATCGGCGAACCGATTGCGGAAGAGAATAACCCGAAAAATGGGATGGTTCTCGATTTCGGAGATTTGAAAGGAGTTGTAAAAGAATTCATTGTGGATGTTTTTGACCATGCTTTGGTTTTGAACAAAAAAGCGCCGAATAAAGAGCTGCAAACGATCCCGGAAATGTTTGATCGCTTGATATTTACAGACTATCAACCCACTTGCGAAAATATGGTTCGGGGCTTTGCGGAGATTATCCGAGAAAAACTCCCTTCTTCGGTCTCTCTTTTTTCGGTGAGGCTTTACGAAACAGAAACTTCCTTTGCGGAATGGTTCGCAGAAGATAATCAATAAAACAGTATGGATCCTTTCAAAAAACTTTTTCTTCTCGACGCTTATGCGTTGATATTCAGGGCATATTATGCTTTTATCAAAAATCCGAGGTACAACTCTAAAGGCTTGAATACTTCAGCAATTTTGGGCTTTGTAAATACTTTGCACGAAGTGTTGAGCAAAGAAAAGCCGAGCCACATTGCAGTCGTTTTTGACCCGCCCTCTCCTACCTTTCGAAAGGAGCGTTTTCCGGAGTACAAAGCGAACAGAGATGCGACTCCGGAGGATATTTTATTGTCGGTGCCGTATATCAAAAAGGTCTTGGAGGCTTTTGGTATTCAAATGTTTGAAGTTGAGGGCTTCGAGGCGGACGATACAATCGGAACCATTGCTCAAAAGGCAGAGAATGAGGGTTTTGTTACCTACATGATGACTCCCGACAAGGATTATGCGCAATTAGTTTCAAAGAATACGTTCATGTATAAGCCCAAAAGGAGCGGAAATCAAGCAGAGGTGTGGGGCGTAAAGGAAGTTTGCGAAAGATTTGGCGTGGAGACGCCTTTACAGGTCATCGATATACTTGCTTTGTGGGGCGATGCGGCTGATAATGTGCCGGGGGTTCCCGGAGTGGGGGAAAAGACAGCGATCAAGTTGATCGGGGCGTACAAAAGTGTAGAAGGTTTGTACGAAAATACGAGCAAGTTGAAAGGAAAGCAGAAGGAGAAGGTGGAAAGTAATCGGGAACAGGCTTTTTTATCGAAAGAATTGGTTACTATCGTTACGGATGTGCCGGTGGAACTGAATTTTGAGGAACTTAAGGTAAAAGATCCGGATTATGAGGCGTTAAAAACCTTGTTCGATGAGTTAGAGTTCAAGTCTTTGGCGGAAAGGATTATTCCCGGAGCGGGAGTCGTGCGCCAAGGCTCTTTGTTTGGGGAAGATGATCCGAGCTTGTCCTCTTCCGATAAAAGATTTACCAAGTTTAAAACGATTGATACGGCGGAACACAATTATTTACTGCTCGAAAGTGAGGAGGAGGTGGATCGATTGGTCAAGAAGTTGGAGAAAACAACGGAGTTTTGCTTTGATACGGAGACTAATTCAATCGATGCACATTCGGCGGAGCTTGTCGGGATTGCTTTTTCTTATAGAAAGTTTGAGGCTTTTTATATTCCTTTGAATGTGGCGGGTGATTGGAAGAAAATCGTATTGGAAAAGGTGAGAGGCGTATTGGAAAACCCGTCTATCAAGAAAGTTGGACAGAATTTGAAATACGATATTCCGGTATTGGCGAATGCCGGAGTGTTTGTTCAAGGAGAAATTTTTGATACGATGCTTGCTCACTACTTGCTTGCGCCGGAAAAGCGACACAATTTGAATCTTTTGGCAGAGGTTTACCTAAATTACAGCCCGGTTTCGATAGAAAATTTGATTGGGAAGAAAGGAAAGGGGCAAATTTCGATGGAAAATGTCCCCTTGGAGGAAGTTAAGGAGTACGCCGGGGAAGATGTCGATATTACTTTGCAACTGAAAGAGGTATTGGCGAAGGAATTAGCAAAAGATCCGGAACTTGAACGCTTGGCGAGGGAAGTTGAGTTTCCCTTGGTCTATGTTTTGGCGAAGATGGAGCGCAACGGAGTAAAGATCTCGGTAGATTATTTGAAAAAATATGAAAAAGAGTTGGTCGAGAAGATGCAAAATGTGGAACTTGCGATCTACGACGCGGCAGGTACGCCTTTTAATATCGCTTCGCCGAAACAATTGGGCGTTATCTTGTTCGAACGGCTGAAGATTACAGACAAACCCAAGCGCACGAAGACCAAACAATACGCAACCAATGAAACGGAGCTGTTAAAGTTGAAAGATTTACACGAAATTGTGCCTTTAATATTGGAATATCGAGGATATGCCAAGTTACTTTCGACCTATGTAAAGGCTTTGCCGGAATTAATCCACCCGTTGACGGGGAAAATACACACGTCTTTCAATCAAGCGGTTACGATTACGGGCAGATTAAGCTCCACGAACCCCAATTTGCAGAACATCCCCATCAAAACGGAGGACGGAAGGCGTATGCGGGAGGCTTTTGTCCCGGAAAATGAGGATCATTTGCTTTATGCTGCGGATTATTCACAAATCGAGTTGCGATTGATGGCTCATTTGAGCGGCGATGAGCAAATGATTGCGTCCTTTAATGAAGGAGAAGATATTCACACGGCTACCGCCGCGAAGATTTTTAAAGTTGATACGGATATGGTGAGCAAAGAGATGCGCAGCAGAGCAAAATCGGCAAACTTTGGTATCATTTACGGGATTTCCGCTTTCGGATTATCGTCAAATTTGGGAATTTCACGGAGCGAGGCAAAAGATTTAATCGAAGGATACTTCAAAAGTTATCCGGGGGTGAAGCAATACATGGAAGATTGCATCGTTCGTGCGAGAGAGACGGGTGTCGTAAGGACGCTTTTGGGCAGAAAACGAAGTTTGTTGTATATCGACTCGCGCAATTCCTTACATCGCAGCAACGATGAGCGCAATGCCATCAACGCTCCCATCCAGGGAACGGCTGCGGACATCATTAAGCTGGCAATGATACGTTGCGACAGGCGCATGGTGAAAGAAGGATTGAAAAGTAAGCTCATTTTACAAGTGCATGACGAATTGGTATTCGATGTCCCGAAGGAAGAACGGGGGATTTTGGAGAAAATCATCACCGAGGAGATGGAAAATGCCGTAAGTTTGAGTGTTTCTCTTCCTGTTGAGGGCAATTTCGGGAACAATTGGTTGGAAGCTCATTAATTCTTGTTTCCGGATCTCTTCTTTTTATTTCTATTTACATTTTGGACAAAAAAAACCTCCGACTTTTCACTTTTGCCGGTGCAAAAGTTGTTCGTCGGAGGGTTCTCACGGCTGTATATACAGACCTTAATACCTGTAGTGCTCGGGTTTATAGGGTCCTTCTACGGGTATTCCTATATATTCGGATTGTTCTTGTGTCATTGTTGTAAGTTTGGCACCTACATTGGCGAGGTGAAGCCTTGCAACCTCTTCATCAAGGTGTTTGGGCAGTCTGTAAACACCGGGTTTGTATTCATTGTTCCACAATTCCATTTGAGCGAGCACCTGATTGGTGAAAGAGTTGCTCATCACAAAGGAGGGGTGTCCGGTTGCGTTTCCAAGATTGACTAATCTGCCTTCGGAGAGGAGGATTATGGAGTGTCCGTCAGGGAATATGAATCGATCGACCTGCGGTTTGATGTTGATTCGTTTGATTCCGGGGTATTTGAGGAGTTTTTCGACTTGAATTTCATTGTCGAAGTGTCCGATGTTGCAAACAATGGATCGATCTTTCATCTTTTCCATGTGTTCGATGGTGATTACATCTTTGTTTCCGGTGGTGGTTACGTAAATGTCTCCTTCGGGCAGCATGTCTTCAATGGTTTTGACGGCAAAGCCTTCCATAGAGGCTTGCAGGGCGCAAATGGGGTCGATCTCGGTAACGGTTACACGTGCTCCGTATCCGACCATAGAGCGTGCGCAGCCTTTTCCTACGTCTCCGTATCCGAGAACGACTACTTTTTTGCCCGCCAACATGATGTCGGTGGCTCTTTTGATGCCATCGGGGAGCGATTCACGGCATCCGTAGGTATTATCGAACTTGGATTTGGTCACGGAGTCGTTCACATTGATCGCCGGGAAGGGAAGTTTGTTCGCTTCGGCAAGCTGATAGAGCCGATGGACGCCGGTGGTGGTCTCTTCGGAGACTCCTTTGAGTTTTTTTGAGGCGTTTGTCCATTTTTGAGGATCGTTTGCATAAGTTTCGGCGAGCTTCTTGATTAATTCTACCTCATCCTCCGGTTGTTGAGGGTCAATCTTGAATATTTCCCGGTTGATTGCGTCTGTTTTTGCGTTCGTCTTGCCTTTTTCATCGTTCATCACGGGTTTTTGACCCTTCGTCATGTCTTTTTTATCGTTCATCACGGTATTTTTACCGTTCTTCATGAGTTCCGATGCCTTCTTCTCGAGTTCCGCACCCTTTATGATCATCAATGTTGCGTCTCCGCCGTCATCTACGATAAGGTCGGGGGTCTCCCCTCCGGGAAATGTGAGCGCTTGCTCGGTGCACCACCAATATTCCGCAAGGGTTTCGCCCTTCCATGCAAACACGGGGACTCCGGCTTTCGCAATGGCGGCTGCCGCCTGGTCTTGTGTGGAGAATATGTTGCAACTTGCCCAGCGCACCTCTGCGCCAAGCTCCACGAGCGTCTCGATAAGGACCGCCGTCTGGATAGTCATGTGCAACGATCCGGTGATCTTGACTCCTTTCAAGGGTTTTGTTTGTTTATACTTACTGCGGATTGCCATAAGTCCGGGCATTTCGTGCTCCGCAAGGTCGATTTCCTGTCTTCCCCATTCTGCCAGGGAAATGTCTTTGATTTTATAGTTCATTTTTTCTTTATTTTTAAGAGAAGTGTACTTGTCAATACTAAAAGTCCTTTGCTTCAAGCTCCGCCAAGACTCTTTTGACCAAGTCTGCTTTTTCTCGGTAGGGTAAAAAGGCGGATTTGAATCCGTTGATAATGATTTGTCGAATATCTTCTTGTGTAAATCCGAATTTTTCAACAACCAGGAGGTACTCATCGGTGAGAGTGGTTCCGGAAATGAGTCGATTGTCGGTATTCAGGGTAACACGGAGCCCATAATTGTGGTAAAATTTAACGGGATGACTTGCCAGGTCTTTAACTGCCTTGGTTTGGACGTTGGAAGTAACGCACATTTCAAGGGGAATACGGTGATCATTGACATAATTAAGGAGATCTCCGTTTTCTCTGAGTCTTGTTCCGTGTCCGATGCGGTTGGCGTTGATATAATGAATGGCTTGTTCGATGGATTCGGGTCCGTAAGCCTCTCCGGCGTGTGCCGTGGTATTGATATTGTTGTTGGTAATGAGATAGAAGGATTCAAGATGGTCTTTTGCCGGGAAGTTTGCTTCTGCACCGGCAAGGTCAAATCCTACGACACCGCTGTTTTTAAAGGCAACGGTAAGTTCGGCGAGTTGGAGTGATTTTTCGGGGGAAAAATGTCGCAATCCGCAGATAATAATACCGATAATGATGTCAAAGTCCTTTTCGGCTTGGGCTTTTCCTTTGAGTACGCTTTCGGTTACTTGCGTAAGGCTTAATCCTTTCTTGATGTGGAGCATCGGAGAGAAGCGTATCTCGAGGTATCTGACGTTTTCTTCGGCGGCATCTTGTGCAAGCTCATAGGTAGCACGTTCGAGTGCTGCTTCGGTTTGCAAGACGGAGGTGGTGATGTCAAAAGGACGAAGATAATCGACTAAATTGGTACACCAAGGTCCGGCGATGAGTATTTTTTTTAGTTTATCGGGATCAGATTCCGGGAGAGTTACGTTATTTTCAGCGGCAAGTTCAATAATTGTGGGTATCCGCATGGAGCCGTCAAGGTGACAGTGAAGCTCTGCTTTAGGTAAACTGTGTAAGAGTTCTTTGCTTATTTTTGTCATTTTATAAGATTTTAATGGGGCAAAGGTAGTGAATTTATTTGGGTTGAAGGAATTATTTTTTTCGCGGAGTTTTTTTAGAGGTTGGTAATTTGCCAAAATGCCATCCATGTAGGCATTGCCAAAAGACAAAGAATGTAGGCAATAAGCATCATCCCGGATACTTTTTCGGCATTCCCTCCGTAGGTTCGAGTTTGGAGAATCACTCCTACTGCGGGAGCTGCGGCGGCTTGTATCATCAAGAAATTGGCAATAAGAGGGTTTATTGCCGGAATATTAAATAAGATGAGCAAGGTCATAGTAATTCCGGGAACGAGAAGGTATTTAATGAGTACAACACGGGCAGTGTCTTTGAATTTCGGGAGGTGTTTGACGGAAACTCCGGCAAGTGTCGCTCCAAGTATAAATGTAGCGGTAGGGACGGCGGCACCCCCGACAAGATTTAGAGAATCCAGCAGGAAAAGCGGAAATATGTGTTGTATGCCTAAGATTACGATGAGCAAAGACAGCAGATTGGCAGTTGCAGGAGGAGTGATAAAGTCTTTCCATGTAGGGCGCACGGTTCGTTGTGCAGAGGTGGATAGATATTTGCCGACTGTCCAAAGAACGGGATTAAATCCAAGCAGAAAGAGAAAGGTAACAACTGCAAATTGTTCAAAATGGTCAGGAAAAAGTAATTGGCCTACGGGTAAAACAAGATAACCGGCATTTTGCATAGAGGCAATCGCAATCATATCCTTGTTTTCTGTATAATCTTTGAAAAAAACAAGTCGTCCGAGCAGGAAGGCAAAGAGACTCATTCCGGCTCCGAGCAGAGGAAGAAGATACCAATAAGCAAGTGCGGAAGGATCAAAATTTTTGAGGGTATTGGAAAAAACAAGTGAGGGGAGAAATACCATCACTGTTGCTTTGGAAAGCCCGTTGATTTGTTCTTGATTGATAATCTTTTTGCGCACCAATACTCCGGCGATGAGAACAACTACGAATATCCGGCCTAAAGCACCAAGCATTCCGGTGAATCCGGAAATGAAAATTTGAGTCATTGTCTATTTTTAGTATTCCGTTAAGATTTTTTGTGCAGCAAAGTAGGGGCTGAGCGTTCCTTCAAGGACTTTCTGTTCCAATTCTGCAAGTTGGTTGTGTATTTCTTGATTGGCATAAAAGCGGCGTTTCACCGAGTCTTCAATCATTTCATACATTCTAAATTTGGCTTGTTGATTTCTTTTTTTGTAAAAATATCCGTTTTCTTGGGTAAATTGAATATACTGTTCAACGGTTTGCCATGTTTCGGGGATTCCGTTTCCGGCGATTGCCGAGGCGGTAAGCACTTTGGGAGTCCATCCGGATTCAGAGGGAGGGAAAAGGTGTAAAGCATTTTGATATTCGGCTTTGGCTCGGTTGGCTTTTGCAATGTTATCCCCTTCGGCTTTGTTAATGACAATCATATCTGCCATTTCCATAATTCCTCTTTTGATTCCTTGCAATTCGTCTCCGGCACCGGCAAGCATCAATAAAAGGAAAAAATCAACCATGGAGTGGACGGCAATTTCGGATTGTCCGACCCCTACGGTTTCGATAAATATAACATCAAATCCTGCGGCTTCGCACAAGATCGCAGATTCGGCAGTTTTGCGAGCAACACCGCCAAGGGTTCCGGCAGAGGGCGAAGGTCTGATAAAAGCATTCGCATTAGCACTGAGTTGTTCCATACGTGTTTTATCGCCGAGAATACTTCCTCCGGAGCGTTTGCTGGAGGGATCTATGGCCAATACAGCCACTTTTCGTCCTTCTTTAATCAGGCGCATGCCGACTGCCTCGATGAAGGTACTTTTCCCGACACCCGGCACTCCGGTAAATCCTATGCGTACAGATTTACCGCTGTGAGGCATACAAAGGTTGATGATTTTTTGAGCTTCTTGCAAATGGGCTTGTTTTGAACTTTCAACAAGTGTAATTGCTTTTCCCAACGAAGGCATATTTCCGGAAATTACATCTTTTGCCAATTGTTCTGCACCGGGATATTGTTGTTTGCGGGCTTTGAATCGCGCAATGGAGGCGGAGTTTACAATCTGGGGTTTTTCTACGCCTTGCATTACATTAAGGGCTGATTTTTTCGGATTTTGCTCTTTCATTTTGGGGGACAATTAATTGTGATGAAACAAAACATTTTGTTTTCGGAGAGCAAAGTTAGTAAAGATTTTTGTTCAAGCGGATTTGGCTCGTTTTAGTTTTCATCAAGATTTTAACAGTTCTTTTTATCCACTTGTTTTTCTTGAAAAAATCTTGGGGCAAGATAATTATTTTGGGGATTTTGCTTTTCTTTTTCGACTTATTTTAAAGAGGTTGTACAAACGTTCTTGGAGCAATTCGGGAGAGACGTTGCGGAAAGCTTTATTGTCGTAAAAAAGTGATATTTGTCCGGTCTCTTCGGAAACAACTACAACCACGCAATCAGTTTGTTCAGTAATACCCATTGCCGCCCGATGACGCAGTCCGATTTTGTCGGATGAAATATGTGTAAACCTGTCAGAAATCGGCAATATACAGCCGGCGGAAACAATTCTTTCATTTTTAATGACGACTGCTCCATCATGCAGGGGGCTGTTTTTGAAAAATAAATTGCGAAGTAATTCGGAGGAGAGTTCCGCATCTATTTTCACGCCTGTTTCAATAATGTTAAGCAATTCGGAATCTTTGACAAGCACCATGAGTGCTCCCGTTTTGGTTTCGGAAAGCGCCTTGGCAGCTTCTGTGATAACGGGCGTAAAATCAGCAGTTCCTTGAACGATCCCGAAGCGTGCCAAAAAGACAACCAATGATTCGTCAATCCGCTTCAAATATCCGGAACTGAGGTAAGCAAAAAACTTCCGAATCTCTTGCTGAAAAACGATAAGCAAAGCAATTACTCCCACACCCATTATGTGTCCGAGAATACTGCTAAGCAGCTTCATATCAAGGGCTTGCACCAATATCCATATCAGGTACAGAAAAGCAATACCCGAGAATATTTTAATGGCGGATGTCCCTTTGATCAAAAAGTATATTTGATACATCAAGTAGGCAACCAACAGGATGTCTATAAGATCTAATATGCCAAAGTCCAGAAAAGCGATAAGGCTTAATTTTACAGAATAAATGAAGATTTATTTCCCAAATCAAGCAAAGACTTGCTCGAAATATCTGTCATGATCATTTGTAACGGACTACAAATTGTCAATCTCGTCTTCAAAATCGCTTACATTTCCCTCATCTTCCGTTTCTTTTTCCTGATTCTCCGGAAATTTTCCGGATTCTACGTATTCGATTACATCGTCAAGGGCATCGGCAAATTTGTCAAAATCTTCTTTATAGAGGAAAATTTTGTGCTTTTCAACGACAAAAGAGCCGTCATCATTATAGCGGCGTTTGCGCTCGGTTACCGTGATGTATCTTTCACCGCCTTTGGTTTCCTTTACATCGAAATAATAGGTTCGTTTTCCTGCTTTTACTGCACTTGTGAATACGTTTTCTTTAAAATTTCCCGCATCTTCCTTCATAGGGATACCTCCTTCTTTTTTAATCAGTTAATTTTATGTATTAAAATTGATGTCTTGATAGGGGCAAAATTAAAAAAAAAATGTAATTCAAACTTTATAATCCAAACTTTGCGTAAAAAAATTGCCATATCTCTATGATTCCTTTTATCTTTGTCTTTCCGAAATAAAGAAATGTATGGCTGTAGAAAAAAAACATCTTCGATTGGCTATGAAATTACTGTTGCCGATTCCGGTTGCACTGATCATAGTATTTGCTTTACCGCAAAGCAATAAATTCAAATACGAGTTCAAAAAGGGAGAACCTTGGAATTACGAAAATTTGATTGCTGACTTTGATTTCCCGGTCTATAAAAGTGAAGAAAATCTTCGAAAAGAGAAAGACAGTATTTTGCAAAATACGGAAGTTTTTTATCGATATAATCAAGAGATTACTGATACAAATATCTCAAAATTAAGGACTTATATATCTCAGAGTCTGGAAGAAGCAAAAGCGAAAAAAATATTGCCCGAAGACAGTCTGCTTCTATTTGAACAGCAAGTACAAGAAAGGGTCAAAGATATATACGAACAAGGAATTATCCGCCCGATACTTGATTCCGAAAAGGCGGGGAGCGCCGTTGATCGTCTTTATTTGTTAAAAAATAACGTAGCCCAAATATATGCATATACTGATTTTAAGACCGCTTTGCAAGCAAAGAAAAACTTGGAAGAGTTTGCCCAAAACCTAAGCCAAGGCAAAGCCGTAAAATCCATATTTCCGGAGGATATGAATCCGGAAAAATTATTTCCGCCCAACATCATATATGACGAAGAATATACAAAAAAAAATACCAATGAAGCTATAGAAAAAATATCACCGGTAAGAGGACGAGTTAAAGCCGGAGAACGAATTATTTATCGCGGAGAATTGATCAACCAAAACAAATTCCGCATTCTGGAATCCTTGAAAAAAGAATACAACGAAAACGCCGCCTCTTACGACAACACTCTCCTGCTTTTCTTCGCTCGTTTTGTACTGATCTACGCCATTCTTTTGGTGTTTATGCTGCACTTATTTTTCTACAACCCGACTGTCTTTGCAGACAACCGCAAACTTCTTTACTTCCCGATTCTTACCGTATTATTCATTCTGCTGACCTCCTTGATTGTTGCCAATCACATCAATGCCTTTATTGTTCCGATAGTAGTTGTACCCTTGGTTACCGCATCCTTTTACCAACCGCGCACAGCCTTTTTGCACCATACGATAACTATTCTTCTGCTCGGATTTATTGTTTCCAACAGTTTTGACTTTATCGTCATTCAATTCATCGTAGGATTTGTTGCCACCATAGGCATCAGCAAACTAAACAGACGCAGTCAAATTTTATGGACAGCTTTCATTGTATTCATCACCTACACCGTATTGTATCTTGCCTTGGGCAGTATTCGTGAAGGATCCATTTATAAGATTGATTTCCGAACATTGATTTGGTTTGCAGCAAACAGCAGTTTGATCCTTGTTGGATACCCCTTGATTTATTTCTTCGAGAAAATCTTCGGATTTATCTCTGATGTTACCTTAATAGAACTTTCAGATACCAACCGCCCCTTACTCAAATTATTGGCAGACAAAGCACCGGGCACATTTCAACATTCCGTTCAAGTTGCCAATATCTCCGAAGAAGCCGCACGCAAGATAGGAGCAGATGCTCTCTTGATACGCGCCGGAGGTTTGTATCACGACATCGGAAAAATCAACAACCCTTCTTTCTTCATTGAAAATCAACACGGAGAAAATCCGCACGACAAAATTGATCCGCTCAAAAGTGCCGACATCATCCGCAGGCATGTAACCAACGGTGTACAAATGGCAAAAAAACACAGACTGCCCAAAGAAATCATTAATTTCATATCCACCCATCACGGAAATTCTAAAATCGCCTGGTTTTTATACAAATACAAAGAGGAAAACCCGGATGTAGAAGTGGACGAAGACCAATTTCGCTACCTGGGCAACTTACCTTCAACCAAAGAAGGAGCAATCTTGATGATTGTCGATTCCGTGGAAGCCGCCTCACGCAGCATGAAAAGTTATACGGAAGAAACAATCAACGACCTGGTCGAAAATATTGTCAAACATAAAATATCCGAGAACCTTTTGATTGATGCCCCGATCACTTTTGCAGAAATCGATCAAGTTAAACAAGTGCTGAAAGAAAAATTGCAAAATATCTATCATACACGCATTGAGTATCCGGAGTAAAGAGCTGATAATCAGACATTATGGAGAAATTAACAACCATCCTTTCCTCTCTTTTTGCCCTCCTGTTTTGCTTTTCGGGAGAGGCACAAAGCCTGCAATATAAGCCGGGATATAAATTCAAAGAAGGATTGTATCTCCACGTTCAAGATTTCAAAAGACAAGAAGCAATCGGAAAAAGTCAAATCGAGACTTCGATAAGCCGACAAGATTTTCAATTCTTTGAGAAATTATTCAAACAAAAAAACATCACTTTTTACGACAAATTAGGCAATAGAAATACACGCGCAATATCTGATTTTTGGGGATTTTCTCAAAACGGAAATCTCTTTATCCGGATCAACGAAGATTTTTATCGCGTTCCCGTCTTCGGAGCAATTTCTCACTTTATCGCCCAAAAAACGGAATACACTCCCCCCTCCTATTCTCCTTATTACGGCACTTACAGTTATTATGACGCGGGGACAGAACGTACTGTAAATCAGGAATATATATTTGATTTTGAAAGCGGAAGAATCGTTGAATATAGTCCTCTTGCAACAGAAAAAATTTTTGCCCGAGACTCTCTTTTATTTGCCGAATATAAAAACCTGAGTCGCAGAAAACGCCGCAAAAAAATGTTCCTCTATATCTTGAAGTACAACAAACATAATCCCGTTTACTTTCACCAAAAATAAGTTAGCATGACCATAAATTGTCGAGGAAAATTATACGATTTCACCCGACCTTTGATCGCCGGAATCTTGAACCTCACGCCCGACTCTTTTTATGACGGAGGCAGATATAATTCGGTTGAAGCAGGACTTCGTCGAGCCGAACAAATTGTAGCCGAAAATGCGGCAATGATTGACATAGGCGCCTATTCCTCGCGTCCCGGAGCCAAGGAGGTTGAAACAGAAGAAGAAATTAAGCGATTGCTGCCGACCTTGGAAGCTGTACGCCGAAAATTTCCGGAAATCTTGATTTCGGTAGATACTTTTCGTTCCGAAGTTGCCGAAATTGTTTTACGAGATTTTCAAGTGGACCTCATCAACGACATAGCCGCAGGAAGAGATCCAAAGATGCTCTCAACCGTTGCCAAATACAACACGCCTTACATTATGATGCACATGCAAGGCTCCCCGCAAACCATGCAAAAATCTCCGCAATATGCAGACTTGATGAAAGATATTTTACTCTTCTTTGCCCACAAGACAAAGGAGGCTCACCAAGCAGGAGTTAAAGACATTCTGATCGATCCCGGTTTTGGATTCGGCAAAACGATTGAAGATAACTATGTATTGCTGAACGAGTTAGAGAAGTTTAAAATTTTCGGACTGCCGATTTATGTCGGAATTTCAAGAAAGTCGATGATTTACAAATACCTGCATTTAACTCCGGAGGAGGTATTGCCCGCCAATTCCGCCCTGCACATGCTTGCCTTGCAGAACGGAGCCAATGTGCTACGCGTACATGATGTAAAAGAAGCCGTACAAGTTGCAAAAGTATTTGAATTGTCAAAAAATCTACAACAAAAGGGAAATAAGCCCAAAGCTTAAAGACTCATCACTTCTTCAACTCGCCTTCGGATAATAAGCGACGCATGACTTTTCCGACATCGGACTTTGGCAATTCGCTCCGAAATTCAATTTGCTTGGGACGTTTATATGCCGATAAATGTTTCTTGACAAACTGCAAAATTTCTTTTTTGCTTACTTCCTGGCCGTCTTCCGTAACAATAAAAGCCTTCACTTCTTCGCCGGATTTCTCACTCGGCACACCGATAACTCCGGCCTCCTTGATGTTCGGATGCATCAATAAAGCTTTCTCTACCTCATTCGGAAAAACATTGAATCCGGAAACTAAAATCATTTCCTTTTTACGATCAATAATTTTAAAAAAACCGTTTTCTTGACACAAACCAATATCGCCCGTGCGCAACCAACCGTTTTCTTCAAAAACCGCAGCGGTTTCTTCCGGATTATTCCAATATTCACGCATAATCTGAGGACCTCGCGCCCAAATTTCGCCCGTCGAACCTATGGGTAGTTCTTGTCCGTTTTCATCGCGTATGGATAGCTCCGTATTCGGAATCGGTGTTCCAATGGATCCGACCTCCATATAGCCGACCATCGGGTTGCAAGTCAGTACCGGAGAAGTTTCGGTTAATCCGTAGCCTTCCAAAAGATTGCAACCGGTTACTTTCTTCCATCTCAAAGCGACATCTTCGTGAACAGACATCCCGCCTCCAATCGTCAGTTTCAGTTTGCTGAAATCAACTTGGTCTATTTTGGGATGATCTAACAGACTTTTAAACAGAGTGTTAACTCCCATGAAAACCGAAAATTCATTTTTTTTCAGGGTCGCGATAAAGCTCTTTAAATCACGAGGATTGGTAATTAAAATATTTTTTATGCCGATGCTCAACATGATAAAAAAGTTAACCGTAAGAGCAAAGATGTGATACAAAGGCAAAGCTGTAATAATGGTTTCTTGTCTTTTTTGCAAAAGAATTTTCTTCCATTCGTTCAATTGAAGGATATTTGCCAACATAGAACCGTGTGTCAAAACTGCTCCTTTGGATATTCCTGTTGTTCCGCCGGTATATTGCAAGAAAGCAATATCGTCAAGTGTAATTTCGGGCGAATTGAAAGGGAGTTTTTTGCCTTCGGCAAGTGCTTTATTGAAAGGAACTATCGTAAGTTTATGCGCAGGCACCATACGTTTGATGTGTTTCAAAGCGAGGTTGAGCATTTTTCCTTTTGTTCCCATCAAATCTCCCAAGTTGGTCAATATAATGTGTTCAATTTCTGTTTCGTTGACAATTGCTTCCAATTTGTCCGTAAAATGCGAAAATAAGACGATTGCCTTTGCTCCGGAATCTTTGAATTGATGTTTCATCTCGCTTGCCGTGTAAAGCGGATTGGTATTGACAATGACCAATCCTGCGCGCAATGCGGCAAAGACGGCAATGGGATATTGCAATATGTTGGGCATCTGGAGGATAATGCGATCTCCTTTTTGCAGACCAAGGTTTTGCAAATAGGCGGCAAAATTACGCGCAATTGAATCAAATTCTGCATAAGAGATTGATTTTCCCATATTTTCAAAAGCGGGTAAATCGGAAAACTCTTCAACTGCGTGATTGATGTAGTCTGTAACTGATTGGTAGGCTTTTGTATCAATTTCTTTCTGCACCCCTTCGGGATAATTTGCAAACCAAGGGTAATCTTTCATCGAGTTTTTAAGGGTCATTATTACTTTATATTTTAATCGGGCAAAAATATAACATAAAAAAATAAGTCCCAAAGATTTTTTCATTCTTCGGAACTTGAATCTTCTTCCGGAACTTCAATTCTCCCCGATGATTATTTATTCAGCAACTTGATTATCTCACGCTTTACTTTAAGCAATAAACTGTTGATTATAAGTAAAATAGACAACAAAATATTTATCGAAAGTAATCTACATTTTTGTTGCCTCTAATCTTTATTGCGCTTCACTATTCATAGTCTCTATTATTTCCCTGAAACTATTTAGCCCGGATTCTATGTTTTCAATTATTTCATTGGCTAAAATATCAGGGTCGGGCAGGTTGTCTAAATCTGTCAAACTTTTATCTTTTAGCCAAAAAATATCTAAACTTGTTTTGTCTCTTGCCATTTTAATGGATTTTCAATTATATAATTGACCATATTATTGTATGATTTTTCATTGCGAATAATATGGTCATGGTAATTGGGTTGCCAATTGTTATATCCCGGTGTTTTACGCATTATATTTATTTGTTTAGATGTTTTCATTTTAAATTTACCTATAATTTGGGGTATGATCATTTTTCTGCGATGTTTACGATATTGTTTTATTTCATAATTTGTAGGTTTATAATCGAAATTATGCCACCATTGTTGTTCCCGTTGTAGAGAAAATTCATGAATTTTCTCTATACCACCACCAATTTCATTAACATCATGATTTTTTCTACATGATTAACATCTTCAATTTCAATTATAAAATGCAAATGGTTTGGCATAATGACCCATTTATCCAATCTTACATATTCATGATAATGAGGAATCTTTTCTATTTCTGTTTTTACGATACGCCCGTAGTCGGATAAAATCATCGTTCCATCAGCAATGTGTCCAAAAAAACATTCCCTTTTTTGGGTGCAAATGGTAATGAAATACAATCCGGGTAAAGAATAATCCCAATATTTATATCGATTTGATTCTACACGGTATTTATTTTTAAATTTTGTCATATCATCAATAACATCTTTTACGCCACCAGCACTTCATTTAATTCCTCGATAATATCATTCATTTGCTTTCCAAACAATTGATACATTTTTCCTCTTCCGCCTTGGGCATCAAAAGGCGTATAGTCTAAATCGTCAATTTCTATATGGTAACTGCTTGCCACGTGATCTTTTATCATTCGTAGCCATTCTACTTGTTCGGCAGAAAAGCGGTTGTGCTTTCCTGCATTTTGCTTAAACATCCAATTTTTAAAATTTTCGTCTATGGTTTTATCAAATGCTTTTAATTCGCCATCTATTCCGCACACTCTTCTTATAAGCGAAACTAAAGCCGTTAATTCATCCTTGGTTTGTTGGCTTTTAACATTTTCTATCGGCATATTTTAGCAAACGATAAATAAATGTGGCTGCTGTAAAGGTTTTACCTGCTCTGGTAGCCATCTGAATTAATGCTTTAGGTCGGTTCTCTTTAAAAGATCTTTCTAAATTATTAATGGCAACAATTTGAGCCGGACGAAGTCCTGTTTCATCCAAAGTAGGAATGCTCAATAGTTTTTCCCGCAAGGATGTATCTTTTCGCAACCATTCGGCAAAAGTTTCAGGTTGATGAAAACTGAAAACGTTTCTACTTCCGGGTTTGGGGTCTCTATAATCAGTAAATCGTGTTATAGTTCCTGTACTTTCGTAAACAAAAGGTAGAGGGTCGTTGTTCAAATATTTTAATTTTGATTTGGCATATCCTGCTGTTTGTTCAGGATTTTGATTGATATTGTCAGCCATAAGATCATTTTAAGTTCAAGATAACTTTAAAGGGATATTCCTAAGCAAAATTAAATATAAATTCTTGTTTCCACAATTATATTTAAATTGACCTTGCCGAACTTCGCTTCAGATTCTTTTGTGTATGCAAATCAAGGGTTATGCTTATGAAGAGCTCCAAAATTTTGATCTCATAACTTTACAGAATCTGCAAGGTTTGCTATTCCGTAAGTACGATTATTCTAACCGTTTTTTTAACACCACCCGGCTATATTTTGACTACAATTCCGATACTCGGCAAGAGTGTTCCGGTTTGATTGGGCTCCCTTTTTAAGATGTATTTTAGTCCGGTTGCATCGGTTTGAAAACTTCCGTCCGGATTTCTCCGGCGCAGGATATAATCTTGCCCTTTGCCCTTAAAGTTATACGCATTCTGTATGTCAACATAGAGAGCAAGCATCCATTTTTGGAAAAAGAACCTTTTTTCCAAACGCAGATCCAATTGATGAAAAGGAGATAAACGTTTGCTGTTCAAACGACTATAATCTCGATATGCTTCTCCTTTGACACGCCATGCGGCAATATATGCGGATTTGTCCAAATCATAGGGAGTGTAAGGCAAACCACCGACAAAGCGCCATTTCAAACCCAATTGCCAATTGTACTTAAAATCCTTGGCTGCAGTGATAGTCAGCAAATGTTGACTGTCCCAGCCGGAGGGAATATAAGTGTCATGAATGTCGGTAAAAAAACTTCGAACAAAAGTGTAAGAAAGAATGGAGTGAAAGTCAGACAATTCAATTCTGTTTAAGAATTCTGCCCCCACGGCATATCCCTTTCCTTGAGGAATCACTTTTTCTGCACCGGCAATCTCATATCCGGCACCTTGGTTGGCAATACTTGCTCCCGTGGCAATACTGACCGGATAATGAACATATTTTTTATAAAAACCTTCCAATGAAAAGAATAATCTTCTTTTTCGATTGTATTCAACACCTAAATTGAGATGCCGAGCCTCAATGTATGACAGATCCGGACGATTGACAAAAACACCTTCATTGTTCTTGAAACTCATTGTGGTATAAGCCGGCAATTGAAAATACCTCCCTATTCCGGCATTCAGGCGTATGTTTTCCGCAGGAGAAAATGAGAGAGAATAACGAGGGGAAAATTGTTTGAACAGATTTCGCATTGAAGTATTGTAAGTATTTCCATCCATTCGTACGCCCAGGGTCATCAGCAGTTTTTTTGCAAAATAAGCCTTACTTACACGAGCAGAAAGTCCATACTTATAAAGTATTAGTTTAGATATATATGACTGATTATCAAGACTTCCTGCATGAAAAATTTGTTTTTCTATTTCGGTTTGGGAGGAGGCATGTTCTACTCCCGCACTGACTTTATACTTATAGTTTTTGTATTGAAAATCGTATATGTAACGAAATTTATTTTCTGCTTCCTGTGAGGTATAGTCAAATATTTTTGCTTGATTTTCATCATTATCAGGATATTTAAAAAGCTTGTTGTTGAGCATATTACGGCTGGCAATAAAGTAATGAACTCCGGATTTGTTGCGATAGCGATAATTCGCTCCGATTGTATAGCTCCACTGATTATTGATCGGAATTTTTGCCAAAATATATTTCTGTGCAACTGTAGGATTTTTTATTCCTGTATTCAATTTAAGAAAATCAAGAGATCCTAATGATATGATTGTTAACTGATTATGATTATTTATCTCAGCCTTATATTTAAGTTGATAATCATTAAAGGTCGGCAAAAAAGGAAGTTGTATGGCTTTGAATAAAAGCTGTAAATAAGAACGCCTGAGGGAGAAGATATAGGATGATTTTTTTCCCAGAGGTCCGTCAAGAGTCAATCCGGCTTCACTGGCTCCGAGAGAGGCTTGCAAATGATTTTTGTTTTTGTCGCCATCTTTGAGCAAAAAGTCAAACACGGCACTCAATGCGTTGTATTTATCAGCGGGAAAAGAACCCGAATAATAATTTACGTTCTTGATAAAATCAGCATTGATAATGCCCGCAGGACCTCCGGAAGCACCTTGCGTAGAGAAATGATTCAATATGGGAATCTCAATACCATCCAAAAAGAAACGATTTTCAGAAGGCCCTCCACCTCTGATTATCAAATCATTACGAAATGCAGGAGTAGAACCTACTCCGGGCAATGAGCGAATAACTCCGGCAATATCTCGGTTGCTTCCGGGATTATTCTCAATTTCCCGAATCCCAATATTATGAACAGAAAGCAGAGCATCGCTTTGTTTTTCAAATTTATTTTGCTTGACAAGCACTTCTTTGATCTCCTGAATGTCTTGCTCCAATTCTACTTCAATATTCGGACTGATATGATTGCTCAATAAGATATCTTCACTCTCTGCCGATTTATACCCGGAAGCAAAAATCAGCAATCGGACATATCCGGGTTTTAAATTCTGAAAATAAAACTTTCCGTTTTCATCGGTTGTTGTATTTTTCGTTTCATTTCCTTTGACAACAAGAGTGGCAAAGGGGACAGGATCTCCGGAATTTCTTTCTTTTACCACTCCGGATAGCATGGTATTTTGGGCATATAAAAATCCCGGAGAAAGACAAAAAAGCAAAAAAAACAATCGTTTTTTGTCAATATATTTTTTTACACAAAAAAAACACCCTCGAACAGGCAAAAACTGAGCAAGGGTGTTAGAATACAAAATTTTCACAATTATTTTATAAAATCTAAATTTTAAGTTTGGAAGCAATACGACTCGGTATCATTTTTTTGTTTACCATGATACAAGTGGTTTGTAATTTCACAAATGCTTCAGAGGCATAAAAATATCCTTTGTATTTGCCGCTTTCTCCCCAAGAGTTTTTGATGATGTAGTATTTGTTGTTTTTACTGTCATGAGCTTTACCTACGATTAACATGCCATGATCATCTGTGGTTTGGTAATTGTCAAACGCTTTTTGTCTCATTTCTTGCGTAATTTTTTTCTCGGGAACAATTTCTTGCAAAGAGTAGAGGTCTTTCATACGCTGCCGGGTATCTACTTTCTCCCATTTGGCTCTTTCCAATCCGTCCATATTTTCAACTTCTGTTTCGGGAATTACGGCAATGCCTTTGGAGTGTGAGAATCCTCTGTGGCTCACGTCCGCCGCCCAAGCTACGGTATGTCCCTTTTCCAAAGAATGATCAATGATTTGGAGCATCTCATCAAGGGGAACATTGTAAGCTCTGCTCCACAACCAGTTATCCGGTACTTCAATAATGAAGGATCCGTAAAAGGGATGATGGGTAAAACTTGAAATTTCAACATAATTGTCAGCATTTAAGTTTAAATATTTGTGAGCAAAACTTTTTGGGGTATATGATTTTCCTTTGTATGTAAATTTCTCGGGCAATGCTCCCAAATAAGAATCAAGGAGAAGGTCAAATGCTTTTTTCCAAGTCGGAGAAAGTGTTTTGTTTCGGTTCTTTATGACACCTTCAACAAAGCTTTTGAGGATTTGATCCAATTCTCCGTGTACATGGTTTTTGGTTCCGTAATGCAATCCTTTGTAAGCCTCTTCCGGCACCAAGCCATAATTTTTTAACACATAGGTTACGTCATGAAAGGCGCCACCGCCTCCAAAGTTCAAGTTTCCGTGCATACGCACATATCTTTCGGCTTTATCCTTGTATGTATGGTTTACGATGAACATTTCAGACAAATCAAAATCGCCCTTTCCGGCTTTCAGCAATTCGGCTTCCAAAAAAGAAAGTCCGGAAAAACTCCAGCAGGTGGAAGAACGGTATTGATTTTTCACGGAAGTAACCGGGACTCGAATGTCATCGGTAAACACATAGCCTTGGGATTGTTTATCTTGCGCCTGCATGCTTGTAAAAGCAAAAAGAGCAAGCATAAGAAATACAGAAATTTTATTTTTTCTCATAATGTATTGATTATAAATTGTTTATAAATTACTGGATAATAGATCTTGCGCCCAGAATGCGCGGTTTGTAATATTTAGAATCTGTATTGGAAATGACGATACCGCGAGAGGAAGAAGCATGAATAAAGCGTATTTCTCCTCCGGAGTTGGATACAACAATGCCTACATGTCCGGGCACTCTCTTACTTTTATTTCTTCCTGTAAAAATCAGTATATCAGCCTTCCGGCATTTTTTTAAACTTACCTTTTTCCCTACGTTGCGATAGGCTCGAGAGCTGCGTGGTAACTTGTATTCAAAATGAGCAAACACATAAGAGACAAAGCCGGAGCAATCAAAACCGGTCTTAGGAGAAGTTCCCGCATATTTATACCGCACTCCGAGTTGTCTTTTAGCATAGTTCAAAAGTCTGTCTGCGGCAATATCTCTGCGAGAATCTACAAATTCCTCATCCGTTGATTCCGCACCATCTGTCTGTGCTTCGGCTCCCGTACAGAAAAAAACAGCACAAGCAAACAGAAAAAGAAATGCTTTTCGTGATATACTGCTGACAATGAACATAATTAGTCTCTTCCGGCAAACAAAGCAAGAAGTCTTAATATTTCTAAATAAAGCCAAATAAGAGTAACCATGAGTCCAAATCCGGAATACCATTCCATATATTTGGGGAATCTTTGTTCCAAATTACGTTCAATCATATCAAAATCAGACACGAGGCTCATCGCCGCAATACCAACAATGAACAATTGAATACCGATACCAATCACGCCGAGTCTGAAAAGCGAAACTCCGGAGCCAAAAAGTGAGAAAACAAAGTTCAAGAGATAAAAAAGCAGAATACCTCCCATGGCTATGGAAAGTCCTTTTCTAAACTTTGGAGTAGCTCGGATCACACCGCTTCTGTACAAAATCATCATCACGGCAAAGACGCAAAGTGTCAAAAGAATGGCATCAGTCACAATGCCTTCGACGGCAGCATTATAAAATGCAGAAATACTTCCCACAAACAGTCCTTCCAAAGCTGCATAAATGGGAGCAAGAGTTGCGGATTTTTGAGGTTTTGCAATAATAACAAAAGCTAAAATGAGGCTGCCGATAGCTCCGACAAACATCAAAATACGCGGATTAAAACTTCCGGCAAGGGTTATTTTCCATGCAATTGTTCCTGTTAAAAGAAGGATTCCAAATAAAAGTAATGTCTTGTTAATCACACCTTTAAGAGTCATTACCTCTCCTTCGGCTTGAGTTACTCCCAAGCCGACATTTGCGTTTTGAAGTCCGTTTGCCCTTCCAAGATTCTCAAATCTCCGTGAAGACAATGCAGGGTTTGTACTTTTTCCAAATCTCATAATGAATTATATTTTAAAGTTTTTAAATTCTGACCACAAAGATAGAAAAATTTAGATATGAAAAAATATTTTGCACAAAATACGCATTAGCTCTACATTTGAAAAATATTGTACATATCATTTTTACGTTTGGGGAAATACCGACTTAGAAAATAGACTAAGAAAAAATGAATCAGCCCTTTTCAAAGTAAATTTCTCCAATCTGCTGTTCCGGGAACACAATGCAGTTAAAATAAGTACCATAATATTATGGGAAATCTAAAAAAACAACAAACAAAAGATTTGTCGATAAAGTAAAAATGTAAAGTATTTTATGATAAAATAGCTGAAACAGTCTTTTAAAAGCTGTTTTTTTGCCTCCCACAAAGTGGCGGTAAAAAACATATTCAAGATTTTGCAATTTCAAGAATAAACCGTAACTTCGCAGATAAGAGTCCTTAAAACAATAATCATGGCAACTAACGACATAACCATCGAAAGTATAATGTCAGTTCTAAATGAATTGACTGAAAAATTCAAAGAAAGCGAAAAACGATTTGAAGAAAGTGAGAAACGTCATCAAGCAAGTGAACAAGAATGGCAAGAAATTAAAGCAATGTTCAAAGAAACGGACAGACAATTCAAAGAAACCGACAAAAAAATAAACAAAGTACACGGAGAATTTACATCACAATGGGGCAAACTTGTGGAGGCAATTGTCCGACCTGCATGTTTAAACTTGTTTAGAGCAAGAGGCATTGATGTTTCTCGAACACACGAAAACACCACCATAGAAAAAGACGGTATAAAAAAAGCAGAGTATGATGCAATTTTGGCAAACGGCAGCGAAGTAGTTATTGTAGAGGTAAAAACCAAATTAAGAAAAAAAGATGTAGAATACTTTACGAAAAAACTAAGCGAAGTAAAAACTTACATGCCGGAATATACCAACAAAAAAGTCTATGGAGCGATGGCTGCAATAAGTTTTGATCGGGAGGCGGATAAAGAAGCTGTGAAAAAAGGCTTATTTCTCATAAAAGGCAGTGGCGAAGGCGTGGTTGATATAGCTAATTCAAAAGATTTTAAACCCAAAGCTTACTAAAAACACCAAATCCGATATCCCCCCTATTTTAAATCTCTTTTTGGGAAAAAGATCCACACGAGAAAGGATTGATTGAGCATCAAGAGAAACTCGCAAGTTGATTAGACGTAACCAAATGATGCTGATTGCTTTGATTTCTTCATTGTTTTTTAATTTTCAAATTACCGTAAGATACGCTTGCTTTGATGATTGATTTTGATTGTTGATTATTCCCGACAAACTTCTTTCGATATTGTGATTGCGAACCGTAGTTGCTTTTTTCAATCTCTTGCCAAAAGGAACTTTCCGAAGAGGGTTCGATGTAGATATCGCTGTATTTCCCCTGAACATCGATGCTCTGAAAATCTTTTGCCGTATTCTCAATATCTAAGGAAGAATACTTGATGTCAGCCTTTATTCCGACATCTAAATTACGAATATCAAAAGTGCCGTACATTCCCTCCAGGTTAATTTTTCGAGCTGTTTTGATTTTAAATACAGAGTCGTATTTTGACAATGATTTCAAAGTATGAACCTCTTTGCAACGAATTTTTGAATAACTGCTTTCAAGATAAACCACTTTACTTGTGTTCAGATTCAAATCAGAGTATTTGATTTTTGCATCCAAATAATCCGACTTGTCGAGAGTTCCTTTGGAATATTTCAAAGTCAATTTTGCCGGTTTCTCAATATCTTCGGTGAGCCATTCGTTGATTTGCAAGTTACCGTATTTGCAACAAATAAAGGAAGCAGAATGTAACTTATCTATAAAAATATCTCCGTATTTATTTTCAAGTTCTATCCGCAATGATTTTGGCATTCGGATATGATAATCAATAGAAGGATTCGTTTTGTCGAGATTTTTCGTTATTTGGGTTTCTGCGGTAATGATATTTCCCTTTTGCTCTACGAGAATCTTTACGGATTTAAAAAGTGTTTCCGATTTCTTTCTTGAACGATTTTTAAAATTAACTACTGTATTTATAATCAATGAATTATCATCAGTATTCTCAATATGAACTTTACCATAAATATTCTTTATTTTAAACACCGTTTTTGCATTAACGGCAAAGCTTTTTTGAGGATACGTTTTTTGTAAATGTTCTTGGGCAAACGCTGCTGTTGTAACAAAAATCAGCAAGCCTGTCGATAAAATCATCTTTTTCATCACGTGTAATTTTTTTACGGGGTTAACAATAAGGTTTTAATTTGAATAATGTTGTTTCTAAAAATTCATCTTGCATCCGAAGATTTTCGAGCAATATTGCCTTAATTTTCTCATTCTTGGGATATAATTTCCATTGTCTTTCCAATTCTGTATATTCTTCTTGAAGTTCATTCAGAACTTTTTCGATTTCCTTTTTTTCTCCCTTTCCGTTAGGGCAATTGAGTGCTTGAAGATCAGCTCGATTAGCAATAATTTTTTGTTGATAAAATTGTAATGCTTCACACAATTCAGATTCTTCATCTACACAATTCTTCTCGGAAAATAGGGCAAGATTACCGGCTTCTTTTTGTTTCTCATCCGGCAAGAAAAAAAGTAAAGATAAGGGCAAAAGAAGCAAAGCTGCATATTTGGAAATATGAGGGAACTGCCTCACAAAACCTAAGCTACGATTTTTACCGGAATCCAATTTCTCTTGAAAACGAAGCAGATGCCCTTCCGGCGGCTCTTCATTATAAATATCCGATTTGTTTTCTTTAAACCACAGTTCTAAATCCTTCATAATTTACTGTTTTTCAAATCTTTAAGAATATTTTTTTTGGCACGAAACAAGCGTATGCGTGAAACTTTCTCCGAAATATTTAAGATACTTGCAATTTCAGAATGCGTATATCCTTCCAACAAAAAAAGTACTGCCACACTTCTGTAATTAATCGGAAGATTTTTAATTATTTGCTTGATACGCCGAGCTTCATAGACATAAAAGTTTTCTTTTTCTTCAACACATTCTTCCGTTTCAGCCGTCGGCTCCACAAGAAAGCTCTCAACTTCTTTCTTTCTTTTTTTTACCATATCCAATGCCTTATTGATCGTTATTTTCTTTAACCAAGCTCCAAAACTGCTGTTTTTTTCACACTGAGAAATATTTTGAAAAGCTGAAAGAAACGCATCGTGCATAACCTCCTCCGCCTCTTCTCCACAAGCCAAGAGTTGAAAACTGAGATTATACATCGCTCGATGATACAATTCGTAAATTTTCAACTGCGCCCGTCGATCTCCTTTTTTGCATTGTTCAATCAATGTTTCATGTGGATACATAAACTGACTCGGATTTATTATTACAGACCGCTCTTGAATAAAAATGTTACACTTTTTCCGAAAAATATTTTGCTTTATCAAGCAAGTTTAATTTTCCTTGCCACACAAAATCGATCTTTTTTTTGCAAATCTTTTTGTATGCAAATATCGCAGAATCCTCTATTAATCAATAAATTATACATCTCCTCCCCAAAACTTTCGTTGATTTCGAGATATAAACTTCCGCCGGGAAGCAAATGTCTATCGGCAAAATTTATAACAGAGTCATAAAACAACAAGGGCGTAGCATCCGATACAAAAAGTGCGGCATGCGGTTCATAATCCAGCACATTAGCCTGCATCAATGATTGTTCAGAGTGGCGAACATAGGGAGGATTAGAAACAATAAGTTCGTATTTTTCGGAATCCGGAAATCTATCTTTGAGCATATCGAATTGAAAAAAAAGAGCGTGAGCATTGTTTCGGCGGTTATTCTTACGAGCCGTTTCCAAGGCTTTTATACTTACATCAAATCCGTGTGCCAATTGACAATCAAGAGTTTTCTCCAAACTGACAATGATACAACCACTGCCGGTTCCCAAATCGGCAATCTTCAGATTTTTCCGGTTTTGATGATTTTTAACAATCATATCCACCAATTCTTCGGTTTCCGGTCGAGGAATCAATACATGAGGATTTACCTGAAAAGAAAATCCATAAAATTCGACACTTCCGGCAATATATTGTATCGGTTCAAATCTTTTTAACCTCGATATAATATCCTGTAAAACAGAGACTTGTTCTTCCGAAAAGTTTTTTTCTTCCTCGAACAAATAATCCGAAGCAGGCACATGCAAGCAATCTTCAAAAAGGAGGCGAGATATACCTTGAATTTCATTTTTTGGATAAAAAGAGGATAATTCTCGCCGAATAAGTATTTTTGCCTCACGATAATTCATAAAAACAAAGATAAAAATTATGCAAAAACCGGAAGAAAAATATATGCAACGCTGTTTTGAATTGGCGCAGATTGCTTTGGGAGATACCTACCCGAATCCCATTGTAGGTTGCGTCATTGTGCACGAAGGTAAGATTATCGGCGAGGGATACCATCAAAAATGCGGCGAGGCTCATGCAGAAGTTCATGCTTTACACGCAGTAAAAAATAAAGCCTTGCTGAAAGCATCCGATGTATATGTAAGTTTAGAACCTTGTGCGCATACCGGAAGAACTCCGGCTTGCAGTGATGCTCTTATTGCTTCCAAAGTAAAACGCATCATTATCGGTTGTAAAGACCCTTTTGAAAAAGTGAACGGGAAAGGAATAGAAAGGATGCAAAATTCAGGTATTCAGGTGGTTACATCATTTCTTGAGGAAGAGGCAAGACAATTGAACCGACGTTTTTTTACTTTTCACGAAAAGAAGCGTCCGTACATTATATTGAAATGGGCACGTACTTCAGATGGATTTATTGATTTTGAGAGAAAGCCGGGAGCACCCGTCTATCCGAATTGGATTACGGATGAATATGCACGAATGTTGGTGCATAAATGGCGCTCGGAAGAAGCCGCAATCATGGTAGCTACTGACACGGCACGAAAAGACAATCCGAAATTGAACGTAAGGGATTGGAAAGGAAATAACCCGTTACGGATAGTATTGGATCGGCGTTTGGGTTTATCTTCCGATTTACACCTTTTTGACGGAAGTGTCAAAACACTTGTTGTTACTGAGGAAACTCCGAACAAAAAATTACCGGGAGTGGAATTTTTACAAGTTCCTTTTGAAGGTGAGTTTTTTTATGAAGCGTTATTCAAAGCCCTTTACGAGAAAGGGATACAATCTGTTTTTGTGGAGGGTGGAGCTAAATTCCTGCAAAATTTGATTGATCGCAATTATTGGGATGAAGCTCGAGAATTTATCGGAACTCCTTTATTTCTCAGTGGAGTCAAAGCTCCGATTATGCGACAATTGCCCGTAAAAGAAACTGAGATTTCGGGGAATAAGTTGCTGTATTACACCAATACATAAAAACTCACTCTCTATTTAAGAGAGCGAGTTTTTCACTTAACACATTCACTAAAAAAATTAAGATTGTGCTTTTTGCACCAATTCTACTTCTTTGATTCCTACTTGAATTGCTTCTTCGTTAATAGGAAGAAGATGGTGATGCCTTTCCGGCAAAGATTTTTTCAAGCCTTTGAGAACATTTTCCATTTCAACAATGGGTTTTACCTTCAAGAAGGCACCCAAAATAACCATATTAAAGGTTTTGGGATTAATTTTCGCAGCTTCTTCGGCTCCTCTTATTCTATAAATATCAATATCTTTTCTTTCTGTTGCATGCTTGATTCCATTGGGATCATAAATGAGAGTTCCTCCTTTTTTTACACCATGCTCAAATTTGTCCATGGACTGTTGGTTGAGAATGATTGCGGTGTCAAAGTGTTTCAATACGGGTGAACTGATTCGTTCGTCGCTGATAATTACACTCACATTTGCGGTTCCTCCTCTCATTTCGGGACCGTAGGAGGGCATCCAACTTACTTCTTGGTCTTGCATAATACCGGAATAGGCTAATATTTTGCCCATAGAAAGGACTCCTTGTCCTCCAAATCCGGCTATGATAATTTCTTCAGTCATCTTGTTTTATTTTTTAGGATGCAACAATTTATTTTTTAATATCTCCAAGCGGGAATATGGGTAACATATTTTCCTCCAACCACTCATTGGCTTTTGCGGGCGGCATCTTCCATCCTGAGTTACAATTGGATACGATCTCAATAATGGAAGTTCCTTTTTTTGCTTTTTGGTTTTCAAAACCTTGACGTATAGCTTTTTTGGCTTTTCGCACAAGGGCAGGTTTATGAACCGCTTGTCTTGTGGCATAGCATACGCCGGGAAGCATTGCAACCATTTCCGTGATCTTCATCGGGAATCCCATTTCGGCTGTATTTCTTCCGTAAGGAGAGGTTGAGGATTTCATTCCGTCCAAAGTTGTGGGAGCCATTTGTCCTCCGGTCATTCCGTAGATTCCGTTATTTATGAATATGATTACAATGTTTTCGCCTCGGTTGCAAGCATGAATAGTCTCTGCAGTTCCGATAGCGGCGAGGTCGCCGTCTCCTTGGTAGGTAAAAACGTACTTCTCGGGGAAGACACGTTTGATACCGGTGGCTAAGGCGGGTGCGCGCCCGTGAGCGGCTTGTTGCATGTCGATATTCATAAAGTCATAGGCAAGTACAGAACAACCCACCGGGGAGATCCCGATTGTTTGTTCGGCAATGCCCATTTCTTCGATCACTTCCATGGTAATGCGGTGTGCCACTCCGTGTCCGCATCCGGGACAATAGGAGAGGGTGGCGTCGGTCATATATTTCGTTTTATCAAAAACGATTGCGCCTTTTTGTTTTATTTCTTCGGGGGATATTATTGTTTGTTCTACCATTTTTTTATGCTTTAATAAATTTTTCTTCGAGTGCCATAAGAATTTCATCCGGATTGTGTATCATTCCTCCGTAACGTCCGTAATGCGCTACGGGGACTTTGTGTTCGGCGGCTAACATTACGTCTTCCACCATTTGCCCTGCGCTCAGCTCTACCGAAAGGATTCCTTTTACTCTGTCGGCAGCTTCGCGTATAACTTTTTTGGGGAAGGGCCAAAGGGTAATGGGGCGTATCAAACCAATGTTATATCCTTTTTCTTTACCTAATTGTATGGTTTTTTGGCAAATACGTGCACTGGATCCGTAGGCTACCAAAAGGTAGTCGGCATTTTCACAGTTGATTGCTTCGTATCTGACTTCTTTTTCGGTTATTTCTCGATATTTTGCCTGTAATTTGTCATTGTGTTTTTCTTGTCTTTCAGGTTTTAATTCGAGAGAAGTTATAATATTGGGTTTTCTGTCGGGAGTTCTTCCGGTGGTTGCCCAGTCTCCATATTTTGCGATTATTTCCTGTTCGGTCAATCGTTCTTTTTGTTGTTTCAGTACAACTTTTTCCATCATTTGACCTATCAATCCGTCAGAGAGAATTAAAACAGGAGTGCGGTATTGGAAAGCAATACGGAAGGCATCTTCGACAAAGTCTGCCATCTCTTGTACGGAGGCGGGAGCGAAAACGACCAGTCTGTAATCACCATGTCCGCCGCCTTTGGTGGATTGAAAATAGTCGGCTTGTGAGGGTTGGATGGTGCCCAGTCCGGGGCCTCCTCTGACGACGTTAAGGATAACGCAGGGGAGTTCTGCTCCTGCGATATATGAAATTCCTTCTAACTTCAGACTGATGCCGGGACTGGAGGAGGAGGTCATTACCTTTTTTCCGCAAGAGGCGGCTCCGTAAACCATATTGATGGCCGCGAGTTCGCTTTCTGCTTGCAGAACAACCATTCCTGTTCTCTCGCAAGGTTTTTCTAACATCAGGTATTCAATCACTTCGGATTGGGGGGTAATAGGGTAGCCGAAATAAGCATCTACACCTTCCCTTATAGCTGCCTCTGCTATCGCTTCGTTACCCTTCATTAATTTTACTTCTTCCATGTCGTTTTGAATTATTTATGCTTCTGCTTTTTGAGGTTTGTATCTGTACACGGTTATGCACATGTCCGGGCAGACCATCGCACAGCTTGTGCATCCGGTGCAATTGGAGTGAGCTGCCGGATAAGCGGGGTGATAGCCCTTGTTGTTCACTTGTTCGTGTAATTCTATTACACTTGTGGGACACGCAACAACGCATAGGTTGCATCCTTTGCATCGTTCGGTATCGACTTCAATAGCGCCTTTTATTTTTGCCATAACTTTTGATTTTTAATTGTGAAACGGTTATATATTAATTTGCCTTAGTTTATTATTTGTTATTCTAGTTGTTTCTGTGATTCGGAGAAGCAAAGTTAGGGCTTTTAAAGTTAAGAATAATTCTAAATTTCAAAGCAGGTAATTATTTCGTTTTCTGAGTTTTGTGTTTTTTCAGTTTTTCTAATCTTTGCTTGTCTTTCCGGTTTATTTTTTCTTGTTCTTTGCGTTGTTTTTCTTGCTCTTTTTGACGTCTCATCTTTTTTCGCTGAAGTTCTTTGCGGTAGGCTTTTGTTTCATGCTTGTAGGTATTGACTCGATGTAAGACGAAGGTTTCTCGTTGTACTTCGACAAAATCGCCGGAGGGTTCCGGTTCTGTGTACACAAAAGTGAGATAAATATTTTTCTTCATTTCGGCAAGTGGCAGTATTTCTCCGTTAATTTGTAGCTTTTCAACATTTTTGAATGCCTTTGCGTGCTTTGGGTCAATTGATTTTAAGTTGTTCTGTTTCCATAAAAAGTAATTGTCTTCAGAGTTGAAAGGCAAAACTTTTTCTTGAGTAAAAAAATCCGGGGCATCTTTCCTTTCTTTGGCAAAAGGGGCTGTTTCTCGGACTAATTTTCCGTCTTTTAACCTCTTGTAAACCTTTGGGTGAACTGATGTATGTACCTTTAAATCAAAAGGTTTACCTATATATTCTATGATGATAGTAAACGGATCTTTTTTCAATTCGACTTTTCCGTTTTTGTCATAAATTCTGCGTCCGTTTTGTTCAAATTTGACATAAAACGAATTATTTTGCGCATAAGTTGTATGACTGCAAATCAATAAGGTCAATAGAAAAATAAGTTTATTTACAGGTTTCATAATATTCTTCAATGGATTGATTTATCGAATTCAATTGTGTAGTCGCCGCAATATTTTTAGGCAACATGTATAATTTTTTAGAAGCTTTTCTCGCTTGTTTTGCGCGCGTTCCCGCTACCGCCTCCGGCAAATATAAAAATATTTTTGGAAATTACATTATTTTTTCTGTAATAATCCGTTAAATAATAGTCCGGGGAAAGGAAAGGGACAATTATTCCAAAAGGAGAAAGACACAAATAAAAAGATACAGAAATCCCTTACAATTAATGTTTTACAGGAATTACCTCAAGTAAGCAAATAGACTTCTTACAAGAAAAATCTTCTACAAATAAAAATTTGCTCTATTATCCCGAGATCAGCTCTATTGCATTTTGCTTTGAGCGACAAATGAAGCATATAATGCTACGCTGACAATTACTGAAAGAGCTGAGATTAATAATTGAACCGAATTGAATGCCAATTGCGAAATACTCTCAACTGCCCCTCCCTTCCCGAAGGCTGCAAACATGATGGTAAAGATTGATGAAGTCAAAACGTTTCCGACTACGGTAATCAAAAGTATCGCCAATAAAGCAATAAAACTTGTAAACCAATTTCCTTTGGTCAACTCAAAGGAACGGGCAAGGGCTGAACGGATTCCGTTATTTTCAAGAATAAGGGCAGGAGCAGCGGGAAAGAAAACAACCAGAAGATATATTCCGGGCAAAATACATAAAAGAATACCCAAAAGGACGACTAATCCAACCAAGAGTTGTAAGCCCAAAACAGAGAAAAAATATTTCTTGACTTGTTCCCAAAGGCTTTGAAGGTTAAAATTTCCGGTTTCTTCGTCAATATACAATTTGATGTATGCAATGATTGAACTTGTCATTAAAACAGATTCCAAAAGAGAAAGGATATAACTTACCCATATTTCTCGCCGATTGAAAAGGGTGGACAATTGGGAGAAATCTTGTTTTTGCATAGCTATAAGTGCCTCATTCAAAATTTGTTGCAGACCTGCTTTTTGAGAGAACCAAAAATTCACGAGAAGTATAGGAACGACAAAAACAAGTAATATTTTTACAAGATTTACAAATTCACGAGAAAAGAAGCGAAATGTACGTCCGAGCAGATCCGGAAAGTCAGCATCTCCGTAAAAATTGATTCTTTCTTTTGTTGATTCCATTGTTTTTGTCTTTTTTTAGTTTAAAATTTTAAGAGTAAAAAATCAGCGTGTAAACAATAAGGTGTTTTCGTCGGAAAGATGTTCGTTGAAAATATATCCGTCTAAATCAAAATGACGCAAATCTTCCGGTTTTTCAATTTTATTCTTTATAATGTAGGAAGTCATAATGCCGCGTGCTCTTTTGGCATAAATACTGATTACCTTCAAGCGACCGTTTTTCAATTCTTTGAATACGGGTGTAACCACCGGCAAGTCAAAAGTTCGAGGATTTACCGACTTAAAATACTCATGGGAAGCTAAATTTATAATCGTCCGATTTTCATGACTTTGTAAGCATTCTCCGATATTTTCTTGAATTTTTTTATCCCAATACTGATACAAATTTTTAGCATCATTTATTTCCAACTTTGTCCCCATATCCAAGCGATAGGGCAAAAGTAAATCCAATGGTTTAATCACCCCGTATAAGCCGGAAAGAATCCGCAAATGAGTTTGGGCGTATTGCAAATCTTCTTCCGAAAAATTTTCTGCAGCCATTCCTTTATACACATCTCCTTGAAACATAAGAAGAGCCGTAGTTGCTTCCTCTTGGTTTTCAAAAGGGTATTGCCATCGGGTATATCTTTCGTAATTCAAATCGCGCAAAGCCGGGCTTAAATTCATCAAAGCAGCAAGTTCCGATCTTGATTTTTGTTTGAGCACTTGCACCAGCTCTTGGGCTTCTTGTGCAAAATCAAGAGAAGTATTTTGAGGATGTTTTATGCTGTTTTTTTGAAGTTTTTTTGAAGGGGATAAAAGAATCAACATGAGATTTGATGTTTAATGTTTTTCAGAAATATTTTTAGTTTCGCCCTACAAGTTGACGAGAGTACAAAGAAAATAAATTTTATTCGGAAAATTGTGCAAAAGTATTGAAAATTTTTAAAGAAGATGAGTCAAGATGCGAAAGATTCTTTTGCAATATCCTCATCATCAATCACTTAAGAAACCTCCTTCTACAAAACAAAGAAGCACAATATGTCAATATATTGCGCTTCTTCGATGAGTTATTAAGATTCAGGTTTTTACTTTTTAGGAACGTTTTTCAAAGTTTCCACTAAATATTCCCAGAAAAGTTTGACGGTTTCGATATTCACTTTTTCATCCGGAGAGTGAGGGAAGCGAATGGTAGGTCCGAAGGAAATCATGTCCCAATTCGGATAAGTAGCTCCGAGAACGCCACATTCCAAGCCGGCATGAATGATTTTGGTTTCCGGCACTCTTCCAAATTTCTCATTGTATACCTTTTTCATTACCTCTAAGATCGGAGAGTTAAAATTTGGATTCCATCCCGGATATTCTCCGTGATATTTGACTTTGGCTCCGGCCAATTTATAGATGCTTCCGATGGATTTTTTAACGTTATGCTTGGCACTTTCGGAAGAACTTCGAATTAAATTGGCAATCATTATTTTGCCGTTTTCAGATTTAACAATCCCTAAATTGGTTGATGATTCGGGCACTCCGGCAATTCCGTCAATAAATCGTAATGCACCGTGTGGGGTTGCATTAACGGCTTTGCACAAACGTTTGAATACTTTATTCTGTATAATTTGCTTGGGCATTTCGGTTTTTTCGACAGATACTTTCAAGCCGGGATCAGGCACGGAGATTTCGGCAGCAACGATATTTTGAAACTCCTCCGCATATTTTTGCAAATCGGCAAATTTATCTTCCGGGAGAGTGATAACCGCAACAGCTTCGCGAGGAATGGCATTACGCATTCCGCCGCCGTCGATGCTTGCCAATTTGACGTTGTATTTTTTCTCGGCTTGTGCCAAAAATCGGAAAATAATTTTGTTGGCATTTCCTCTTTGCAAGGGGATGTCAATTCCGGAGTGTCCTCCTTTTAAGCCGCCTACGGTAAGTTTTGCGGCAACGGATTTGGCCGGCACATCTTTAGTTTTATAAGAGAAGGTAGCAGTAAGGTCTATACCTCCGGCACATCCGATGTATAATTCTCCTTCGTCTTCGGAGTCTAAGTTAAGTAAAATATCGCCTTTCAGCACTCCGGGTTTGAGTTCAAAGGCTCCGGTCATTCCGGTTTCTTCGTCAATGGTAAAAAGGGCTTCAATGGGTCCGTGTACCATATCTTGGGCTTCCAGGACAGACATGGCGGCTGCTACGCCGATTCCGTTATCTGCTCCGAGTGTTGTTCCTTGGGCTGTTACCCAGTCGCCATCCACGTAGGCGATGATGGGATCTTTTTCAAAGTCGTGTTTTGTATCGTTATTTTTTTGGGGCACCATATCCAAATGGGCTTGTAAGATAACGCATTGACGGTCTTCCATCCCGGGGGTGGCGGGTTTACGTACAATGACGTTACCGATTTCATCTACAATTGTATCCAGACCTTTGGACTCTCCCCATTGCTTCATAAATGCAATGATTTTTTCTTCTTTTTTGGAAGGTCTGGGGATTTTTGTGAGTTCTCGGAAATTTTTCCATACATTTTCCGGATTTAATTTTAACAATTCTTCATTCATTATTTCTGATATTTAATTGGTTTAACAATGGTTTTCATTTTTTGCGATGGCGTAAAAGTAAGTATTTTTTCCGGAAAATAAAATTGTTTTTTTAGAAAGCCTCAGTTTATATCTACTTGAAGTTCGGGGATTTGTTGTAATTTTTTGACTAATTTTTTGTTTATTCCGACATGAAGGCTGCGGGAGAACATTTGTAGGTGGATATTTTTGGCGGGTTCCGTAATTTGGAAAGAAAGTGTTTGTTTGCCTTTGTGTTGTCCAATGATTTCTTTTAATTCTGTGATTATTTCTTTATTGACATCCTTGGATAATATGCTTATATTCAGGGATTTAATCATATTCTCTCGCGCTTCGGAGAGCAGTTCTATTTTAGAAATTTTGAGTTCTACTCCGTCTCCTTTCCAAGAGGGGCCTGCGTTGGCGGTTATGAGCAATTCAAGATCTTTGATGAAGTATTTTTTGAAATTGACATAATCTTTGCCAAAGAGCATGATTTTATGTTGGGTACGGCGGTCAGCGATGACTAAGGAGCCGTAGTCTTTGCCTTTTTTGGTTTTACCTTCGTAAAAAGATTCAACAATGCCGACGAAGGTAAGAAGTTTACCCGATAAATCTTTGAGGTTGGCAAGATCGGTAAGTTCGGTGTTGCAATGAGTCTCTATTTCAAGGGAGTAAGCATCCAAAGGATGTTCGGAAAGATAAATTCCGATCAATTCTTTTTCATGGTTAAGGCGATCAAATTTGTTCCACTCTTCAACTTGTGGAATTTCGGGTTTTTTGAGTTCAATTTCTTCTGTGTCGAAAATACTGGCTTGGATTCCGGCATCTCCTTTTTGAAAATTATTGCCGTAACGTATGCACTCTTCGATAAAGTTGGGTTCATTTTCTCCGGCTTTGTTTTTGGCAAAATATTGACTGCGTTTCCAACCAAAATTGTCAAATCCTCCGGCATAGACTAAAGCTTCAATTGTTTTTTTGTTTACTGCACTCAAATTGACCCGTTCGATGAAATCGAAGAAGTCTTTATAAGGACCGTTTGTATCTCGCTCACTTACAATACTTTCTACGGCAGAATTGCCGACACTTTTTATACCTCCCAAACCAAATAGGACATTACTTTCTTCATCCACGACAAAGTTTTTCCGACTTTTGTTTATATCCGGTTTGAGGACATCTACGTTCAGCCGTCCGGCTTCTGCCATAAGCGAGGCGATTTTTTTGCTTTCCGAAAGGTTGCGACTCAAGGAGGCTGCCATGTATTCAGCCGGGTAATTGGCTTTGAGGTATCCGGCTTGATAGGCAAGATAGGAATAACCGGTTGAATGCGATTTATTAAAAGCGTATTTGGCAAATCTTTCCCAATCACTCCATATTTTTTCGACTTTTTCGAGCGGGTGACCGTTGGCTTCGCATCCGGCAAGGAATTTTACTTTCAGTTCCGCCATTTTCTTTTCGATTTTTTTCCCCATTGCCTTGCGCAGTCCGTCTGCATCACCTTTGGTGAAATTCGCCAATTTTTGCGAAAGGAGCATAACTTGTTCTTGATATACGGTAATCCCGAAAGTTGCTTTGAGGTGCTCTTCCATTTCGGGCAGATCGTATTTTATTTCTTCCAAACCATGTTTTCGGGCAATAAAATTGGGGATATATTTCATGGGACCGGGTCGGTAAAGGGCGTTCATTGCAATTAAATCGTCCAAACAGTCCGGCTTTAATTCTTTGAGGTTTTTTTGCATTCCGTCAGACTCAAATTGAAACAAGCCTCCGGTTTCCCCTCGCGCAAAAAGAGCAAATGTTTTTTTATCGTTAAACGGGATTTTTTCTATATCAATGTCTATTCCCTTGGAGCGTTTGATGTTTTTCAAAGTTTGCTTGACAATGGAAAGAGTTTTTAATCCTAAAAAGTCCATTTTAAGGAGTCCGACATCTTCTACAAATTTGCCTTCAAATTGAGTTACAATTTGTCCGGATTTGTCTTTGGAAGATTTGGCAAGACTCACCGGGATATATTCTTCCAAGTTGTTGCGCCCGATAATGATGCCGCAGGCATGAACTCCGGTTTGCCTGACAGAACCTTCTAATTTCTGAGCAAAACTGAGAACTTCTCGGGTTTTTTCATCTCCGTTCTTTTGCAATTCGTCCAATTCTTTTTCTTCTTTAAAGGCTTCGGCAAGCGTATTGACTTTATCGGGGATGAGTTTGGATAGGCGATTGGCTTCTTCCAGCGGATATTCCAATACGCGTGCTACGTCCCTAACTGCATTTTTGGGTTTCATGGTACCGAAGGTTACAATCCCTGCCACTTTTTCTTTGCCGTATTTATTTTCTACCCATTGCAAAATTTCTTCTCGACCGTCATCATCAAAATCAATATCAATATCCGGCATTGAAATTCGGTCGGGGTTCAAAAATCGTTCAAAAAGCAATCCGTGTTTAAAGGGGTCTATATTGGTGATTTTCAGGCAGTAAGAAACTGCTGATCCGGCAGCGGATCCTCTTCCGGGTCCTACCCAAATACCCATCCGGCGGGCAGCCACCAAAAAATCCCAAACGATGAGAAAATAGCCGGGATAACCCATTCTTTTGATTGTTGCCAATTCAAAATCCAGACGTTCTCTTTTTTCTTCGTTGATTTCGTCCCAGCGTTCGGCAGCCATCTCATAGGTGAGATGTCTCAGATAGTCATTTTCGTCTTCAAAGCCTTCAGGAAGTTTAAATTCCGGCATAATCGGATCATTGCTCAAACTATATTGTTCGACTTTATCGACAATTTCTTGTGTATTACTGAGCGCTTCGGGGAAGTCATGAAACAAGACTGCCATTTGCTCCGGAGTTTTTAAATATTCTTCGCGTGTGTAACGCATCCTGTTAGGATCGCTGATTGTTTTTCCGGTACTCAGTGCAAGTAATATTTCGTGTGCATCGGCATCTTCTTCGTTCAAGAAATGAACATCATTGGTGGCAATGTATTTTACATTGTATTTATCGGAAAGTTCTTTTATTTTAAGGTTTACAATCTCTTGTTTTTCGTAGGTATCTCTTTGGCGCTCATTTTTATAGACAATTTCATCTTCGGGATTTTTTTTGCTGATGTGTCGTTGCATCTCGAGATAAAAATCGTCTCCGAAAACTTCTTTGTATCTTTGCACTACACGTTCAGCTTCTTCAAAATCATTGTTCAAAATAGCACGCGGTATTTCGCCGCCGATACAAGCGGAGGTAACAATCAACCCTTCGGCATGTTCTTTGAGTAAATCAAAATCGATGCGTGGTTTTCTGTAAAATCCTTCGGTATATCCGTAACTGACCAATTTGACCAAATTGTGGTATCCGACACGGTTTTTGGCAAGCAAAATTAAGTGAAAGGATTTACGGTCTTTTTCTTTGTGCTTTCTGAATCGTGATTCTGCAGCGACATAGACCTCACAACCCAAGATGGGTTTGATGTTTGATTGATAAAAAATCTCATGAAACTCTTTAATTCCGTACATATTGCCGTGGTCGGTAACGGCAACGGCGGTCATTCCGGTATCTTCCAAGCGTTTCTTGAGTGCTTTCAGTTCGCAGGCACCATCAAGGACAGAATATTGTGTATGTAAGTGTAAATGAGTAAATTGCGCCATTTTCTTGCAAATTTTTCAATAAATAAAATGAAGGGTACGAAGTTAGTTTTTTTGCTGAATTTTATCCGTTTTTTTCGGAAAATTTATCAAAAAAAAGGCTTGCGGAAAGAAAAAATCAGATGAAGAAAATTTTGTTCTTTTTGTTTTTCGGAAAAAATTATTTCCTTTGTAAATTAACACTCAGTAAATCTATTTTTGCCATGACAAACGACAAATCTCTGAAAAAATTTCTAAAAATATTTTGGATGGTCCTTTTGATACCGGTGGGCTTGATTTTTCTTTTATTTATATTGATAAATTTGGAAGTCTTCGGTAAACTTCCGGGCTTTAACGAATTGGAAAATCCCAAAACCAATATCGCTACCGAAATTTATTCTTCGGACGGAGTTTTGTTGGGTAAATTTTACAAAGAAAACCGGACAGTGGTTGAGTTTAAAGAAGTTTCTCCTCACGTAGTGAATGCCTTAGTAGCAACAGAAGATGTGCGTTTTTACGATCATTCAGGCATTGATTTCAGAGCATTAACACGGGTGTTGAAAGGCGTCTTGACGGGCAGCAACTCCGGCGGAGGAAGTACGATCACTCAACAGTTGGCAAAGAACTTATACCGTATGCGAGTTGATTCATCGGGTTATGAAACAGGATTTCACGGAAAGTTAAATATCGGAATCAGCAAATTAAAAGAGTGGGTTACTGCCGTGAGGTTGGAGCGCAATTACACCAAACAAGAAATTATTGCCATGTATCTGAATACAGTTGATTTCGGAAGTAACGCTTTCGGGATCAAATCCGCAGCCGGAACTTTTTTCAACACACAAGTGGATTCCTTAAAAGCGGAAGAAGCTGCCCTTTTGGTGGGTTTGTTGAAAGCCCCGACCAAATACAGCCCGCGCTTGCATCCCGAAAATTCTTTAAAACGCAGAAATACGGTAATCAACCAAATGCAAAAATATCAAGAAAAGTTAAAAGGTTATCACGGATACAAACCTAAAAATCAAGCCTATTACGACTCGTTAAAAGCCTTACCCATCGGCCTGAACTACAGACCACAAACACATACCCAAGGTATTGCCAACCATTTCAGAGAATACATCCGCTTACTGATGTATAAGAAAAAGCCGGTCGCACCCAAAAAACCGAAAAAGCCACAAGATGAAAGTCCTAAAAGTCCTCAATATACCAAATATAAACATGAATTGTCCGTTTATAACCGAAAATTCATTCAATATTTGGATGACTCCACCCAATGGAAACAAAATCAACTTTACGGTTGGGTAAACAAAAATTTAAAAGCAGATGGGAGCAAATTCAACATTTATAAAGATGGTTTAAAGATTTACACCACCATCAATTCCGAAATGCAAAAATACGCCGAAGAAGCGGTTGCCGAACACATGGGCGGATACCTGCAACCCTTGTTTTATAAAAGACACAAAAAAAATAAGAAAGCCCCATTCACACGCCGGCTAAACAAAAAACAAATTGAACGCATTTACACAAACTCCATGAAACGTACCGAACGTTACATGAACTTAAAATACAAGCAAAAAAAAGATTCGGCAGAAATCCTGAAAATCTTCCATACCCCCGTAAAGATGCAAGTATTTTCATGGCACGGTGTTATAGACACCGTTATGTCGCCAATGGATTCCATCAAATATTACAAACACTTCTTACACGCCGGATTAATGTCCTTAGAACCTCAAACCGGACATGTAAAAGCATATGTAGGCGACATCAACTACAACTTTTTCCGCTATGACAATGTATCCATATCGCGAAGGCAAGTCGGATCCACCTTCAAACCCTTCGTTTACTCCATTGCCATGGAAGACAAAATGTCCCCTTGCCACGAAATCCCAAACGTTCCCGTAACTATTGATTTGCCCAAGGGAAGCATCCCCGCCACATGGACTCCGAATTTTTCCTCAACCAAAACATTAGAAGGAAAAATGGTATCACTCAAAACAGGCTTAGCCCTTTCGCTGAATCAAGTAGCTGCTTGGATTATGAAAAAATACGGTCCGCGCAGAATAGTTGAAATAGCCCACAAAACAGGCATCAAAAGTTATATCCCGGAAGTTCCCTCCATTTGCGTAGGAGCCGCCGAAGTAAGACTCTCCGAAATGGTCGGAGCTTACGATACCTATGCGAACGGAGGAATTCACGTAGAACCCATACTGGTTACTCGCATCGAAGATAAAAACGGCAATGTAATCTCCACCTTCAAACCGGAAAGTACCGAAGCCCTCAATGCCAATACAGCCTATCGCATGGTTGTTTTGATGCAGGGAGTTGTCAACTCCGGTACAGGCAGACGACTACGTTACAAATATGGACTTAAAAATCAAATTGCGGGAAAAACAGGAACAACCAACGACAACTCCGATGGTTGGTTTATCGGTTATGTCCCGAATCTCGTAACCGGCGTTTGGGTTGGAGGCGAAGAACGAAGCATCCGTTTCCCTTCAAGTGCAGACGGCCAAGGCGCAAGCATGGCGCTGCCCATTTGGGGATTATACATGCAACGCGTGTACAACAATCCCAAATTAGGAGTTTCAAAATCTCCTTTCAAGAAACCCTTGATGTATGACGGCGTAGAATTAGATTGCAGCCAATACAACAATGCTGAAAACGATAACATGGAAATAATCGAAGAAGAATATTAGATCTGAGATCCTGCAACAACATAGAGACAATTCATGAATTGTCTCTACGTTTCAGGTTCAATCCTCAGAACCGGCAGTAGTTCTCACGGTATTAGAAGCAAGTTTAGCGATTTTTAACGCTCGTTATCAATTGTGTATCGGCATTTAATCCACAAAAAATTTGTTTTGTTTTATTGGTTAAAGCTTCATTATATTCTAACAAATAAACGTAAAGGTGCTGTATCAATAAATATTCTATTACAATTCTTTGTCATCTTCTCTTAATTTCTCAACATAAGCTTGTGCATCTTCGTTGTTGTTAAACAGATTTGCAGTTTTTTCTCTTTTTTAGAGCATTTTTTAAAACCGGTGCTTGCAAAACAAATTTTAGAAAGTCTCAAAGTTCCAATTCTCTAATAAAAACAACTCTTTGTTGAAACTCAAAACTCATTTTGTCCGGTTTCATAAAAATTATTATCTTTGTAACTTTGGATTACTTATAAACATCATGGCAAATAACACAGAAAAGAACGTAAACAAAGAATACTCCGCAGACAGCATACAAGTGCTGGAAGGACTGGAAGCAGTAAGAAAACGCCCGGCAATGTACATCGGCGATGTGGGTGAAAGAGGCTTGCATCACCTTGTATATGAAGTAGTTGACAACTCTATTGATGAGGCACTTGCCGGATACTGCTCAAAAATTGAAGTCATTATTAATGAGGATAATTCCATCACTGTTACCGATAACGGACGAGGAATTCCGGTGGATTATCACGAAAAAGAAGGAAAATCCGCCTTGGAAGTCGTTATGACTGTACTACACGCCGGAGGAAAATTTAACAAAGACAGTTATAAAGTCTCCGGAGGTTTGCACGGCGTGGGAGTTTCCTGCGTAAACGCACTCTCCACAAAACTGACTGCCACCGTTTATAAAGAAGGAAAAAAATACCAACAATCCTACTCCATCGGGAAACCCCTGGGCGACATTCAAACAGTCGGAGAAACCGACAAACACGGTACGGAAATTACATTCCTGCCGGACAGCAGCATCTTTCATACCACACTTTACAAATATGAAATTCTCGCCCGTCGGATGCGCGAACTCTCTTTCCTCAACAAAGGGATACACATCACACTAATTGACCGGCGCGAAAAAACCGAGGAAGGAAACTTTAAACAAGAAACTTTTTATTCTGAAGAAGGTCTGAAAGAATTTGTCGGCTATCTGGATCAAAATCGAGAAGCCTTGATCGAAAAAATCATTCACATATCCACCGAAAAATCAGACGTACCCGTAGAAATTGCTTTGCAATACAACACAACGTTCAACGAAAACATACACTCGTACGTAAATAATATAAACACCCATGAAGGCGGTACCCACCTGACCGGTTTCCGCCGAGGACTTACACGCACACTCAAAGCCTATGCCGATGCCTCAGGCATGCTTAACAAATTAAAATTTGACATCAGCAGTGATGATTTTCGAGAAGGACTCACCGGAGTTATTTCCGTCAAAGTAGCAGAACCTCAATTTGAAGGGCAAACCAAAACCAAACTCGGCAACTCGGAAATCAGCCGCGTAGTGGATCAAGCTGTCAGTGAAATGCTCAAAAATTATTTAGAAGAAAATCCCGCTGACGCTAAACGCATCGTACAAAAAGTAATTGTAGCAGCCCAAGCACGCAATGCCGCAAAAAAAGCGAGAGAGCTTGTACAACGCAAAAATGTAATGTCCGGCTCGGGACTTCCCGGGAAATTATCCGATTGCTCCGACAGAGATCCGGTAACCACAGAAGTATATCTGGTAGAGGGAGACTCTGCGGGCGGAACCGCCAAACAAGGAAGAGACCGAAAATTTCAAGCCATTCTGCCTTTGCGAGGAAAAATCCTTAACGTAGAAAAATCAATGCAGCACAAGGTATTTGAAAACGAAGAAATTCGCAATATTTTTACTGCATTAGGCGTATCCATCGGCACAGAAAATGACAGCAAAGCACTGAATCTTGAAAAATTACGCTACCACAAAATCATTATCATGACCGATGCCGACGTGGACGGAAGCCACATCACGACATTGATTATGACCTTCTTTTTCAGATACATGCGAGAACTTATCGATAAAGGATATTTATACATTGCTACCCCACCCTTGTACCAAATAAAGAAAGGCAAGCAAAACATTTATTGTTGGAATGAAACCGAACGACAACAAGCCGTGGAGGAACTCGGCAAAGGAAAAGACAATGTCGTAAGCATACAACGTTACAAAGGGTTGGGAGAGATGAACGCCGAACAACTCTGGGAAACGACCATGAATCCTGCAACTCGTACCTTGCAGCAAGTAACTATTGATGATGCCACGGAAGCAGATCGCATCTTTTCCATGCTCATGGGCGATGATGTACCTCCGCGCCGTGCTTTTATTGAAGAAAACGCTGTTTATGCAAATATAGACGCTTAAAAATAAAACTCAAATATCTTACACACCGAAGTTAAATCAAAAAAAGAAAAAACCTTTTTTTTAAAATATTATCTTTGTTCAAAAGAATAAACCGGAGTGAAAATAGGCAATAAACATATACCGAAGGAAGATATTTACATCTTAGAAAAAGGGGTGGATATAGAACTGTTCAAAGATTTTACTCAAATATGCAACAATCTTTCTAAACAATCTACACAGCAAAAACAACCTTCGGAAGATGAATGCAGAGATCTTTTACTGGATTCTGCCGTTCCTTTTTCCCGAAAAAAAGAATTGCTTGCACTCCTCTCAATGCGAGAGAAAATAAAGGTTTTGCGATTGCTCGAAAGCTTATCGAATCATACCGAAATTGAACAAGAACTAAAACCTTGGGTATATTTTGCCACGCATTGTTGCAGAGTGGGTATAGAAAACTCATTGGGCGGAGACGGAGAAACGCAAAAATTTTACATCATTACAGGTTTGGGGGGCTCCGGCCAAAAATTGCGTTTTTGCATATTCTTTTTCAAGAAAAAAGGAGTGAATCTGCAAGAATTTCAAACAGAAATCCTTAAGAAAGAAACAAAGTTTGAATTAGAAAAAGTTGGCGGAGAGTTGGAGAGTTTCTTCTACAATGATCCCTACTTTATTGTTAATTGTCTGATACCCATTGGATTATCATACGGAGGTATTTTTAAAAGAATACGCACTTCAACAAGTTTGTACGGTGATTTTTTGGAATCAAATATTTGGGCAACCAATGCAAAAAAATTGTCTCCGGAAGAAATAGACGAGATATTAAGTAAAATACGCAAAGAAGGAAAGGAAGCCTTGGGCGAAAACAGCCCGGAGACTCTAAACTTGAAAAAAATAGAAGGCGACGGACTTCTTTCGGATGAAGATTTTGAAAATTATTCCATATTTGAGGAGGACTTCGACTTCCCGGAAAAGGATGAAAATCCGAGTGACGAAGAGGAAGATTCAGAGGAAGAATAAAGTCCCTTTTTATGATCCCTCATTCAAGATTTTATTAAGCACTTGAAAAATAATTTCAGGTTCAAATCCTCTTCCGGAAGCATATCGTAAAAGTTTAATTTTCAAATCATTAGGACTGCTTACCTGTATAGATACTTTCTTTTGAGAAAGGATTTTCTTCAAAGTTTTTTCATAAGTTACCGGATCAATTTCAGCCAATGCTCTTTCAATGTTTTTTTCCGAAATTCGTTTTTGCAAAAGTGCTGCTTTTATTTTTATCTTCCCCCATCCGTTAAACTTAAATTTATCTCGGACAAAACATTCTGCGTAGCGTTGTTCATTGATAAAATCATTCGCTTTCAAATATTCGATTATTGCATCGGCATCTTCCGGATTGCTGTTGATTTTTTGCAATTTTAAGCGAATATCTGTTTCACACTTTTCACTCACGGCACAAAGTCGAGTCATTCTATTAAGCACTTCTTTGGAAGATAAAAATTTACTCATTTTATATTTATCAAAAATTTAAGTAATATCAGCTTCTTCACTTATAATCAAAGATTTATATTTTAAAGAAGGTGAAGATATGAATGGTCCGATTTCGTATTCTTTCCAACGTTTATCCACCCTTTCTATTGTTTTGTTATCAGAAGTAACCACATTGGGCCACCGACGCTGAAAATTATCAATATCCGCTCTTTTACGTGTTGCATCTATAATAATTTTACTTGCTGTCAGATCATTATCGGACGGAAAAATTTGACAATCTCGAAGCGGTTCCGTATTCCCCGCAAATATCCACATAACTTGCTGTATATCAAATATATCAACTACTTCATCTACAATAATAATACACTTGATTTCCCGCCATTCTTTTTCTTTTGAGAGTGCCTCTGACAATTTACGAACCTCTTGGTTCTCTGTTTTTTTTACGGCAATAAAAATGCAAGATATTCCTTTGTTTGTTAAATCTGAATTTATCTTTTTTATCATATTATACTTTGATATAATATTCTCTTTATCAGAAATATAAGATATCTTATCAAAAGTTTTTATAGAGCGTTCTTCTTGGTATTTTTTTGTAGCATCAATTCCCATTTTGCTCCCATAGGCAAATTGAGAGGAGGCATGGTCTAAAACGTCCAGAGGTCCCTTTGTAAAAATAATATCTTCTTCCGGTTCAACATTCTCGGATAATATTTGTGCAATTTTAAGATAGTTTTCAATGGGTGCTTCAAGGTCGAATGTACACATAATTTTATTAAACATCATTTGTCCTGCACCCCAAAGTGCATGCATGGATTTTGCCGCTTGTCCGGGATATTTTTTTTGGATATTAATCAAAGCAATATTGTGCGCAACACCTGCATCGGGCATGTGCATGTTCTGAATTTCGGGAAGAAGAGAAAGTTTAATGGGAGCAAGAAAAATTTTCTCGGTTGCACGGGCTATGATACTATCTTCCATGGGAGGAATTCCAACCAAAGTGGCGGGGTAAACCGCATTTTTTTTGTGAGTAAGGCACGTTACATGAAATTTGGGATACCAATCCGGAAGAGAGTAAAAGCCGGTGTGATCGCCAAAAGGTCCTTCCCAAATAAAATCTTCATTGGGATCAATGTATCCTTCGATGATAAAATCAGCTTCTTCCGGAACGTAAATATCTTGTGTTAAGGCTTTTACAAGTCGCACCTTTTTTTTACGCAAAAAACCAGCGAGTAAATATTCGTCTATATTTTCGGGGAGCGGAGCTGTGGCAACATAACTGAGCAGGGGATCACCGCCAAGGGCAACAGCTATAGGCATTTTTAGCCCTTTGGCTTTGTATTCGGAAAAATGATTGGCTCCGGTTTTATGTTTGTGCCAGTGCATCCCGGTCAAATTTTTGTCAAAAATCTGCATGCGGTACATGCCCACATTACGCGACCCGGTCTCCGGGCTGTGCGTAATTACTTGAGGCAGAGTAATAAAAGGACCTCCGTCTTTACTCCAAGTTTTTAGAACAGGAAGTTGTGTTAAATCCGGATTTCGGTGTACAATTTCTTGCGATTTCCCCCTGCCGGATATTTTTTTGGGCATATAAGAAGATAAAGTTGCCAAGCGAGGAAGTAAACGTAATTTTTCTCGGAAGGAATTTTTGGGAGCCATAAATGTTTTGAAGAGCTGATCGATTTCTTCTTTAATATGGTCTAAATGGCTTGTTTGCAAAGCAATTTTCATCCTTTCTTCCGAACCTAAAGCATTGATTATCAGAGGGAAACTCGTCCCCGTATTTTCAAAAAGGAGAGCTTTTCCTCCATTTTTTTCTTTCATAAATCGATCGGCAATCTCGGCGATTTCATATTCGGTATTTACCGGAACTTTGATACGCAAGAGTTCTCCGGCTTTTTCTATTTTTTGAATAAATTTTTGCATGATTTGAGTTCCAATTCAAACTATTTTTGTTGTGAGAAAAATTTTATCATTTTTTCTTCCGGCTTATAAAAATAGACAATATTTTCGTTACTTTTAGGCTTGAAAAGTAAAATTCCGTCATTTTTCAGGTATTCGTATTTTTTCACTTTGTAGCTTTTTCCGTTTTTTCCGAGTCTGGGGATATTTTTTCCCAGAAACCATTTTCCGCCGGCTTTGCCTTTACGAATGGTTTTTATCTTAATATCTTCGTTCATATCTACGGAAATATTGCTCCCGGTGTGAAAAAATATAATGAATTTGCATTGTTGATTGTCTTTATTTTGTATGATACAAGCAAAGTCTTGTTGATCATCATCGTCAAAATATCCGAAAGCAATTTTGTTTAGTGTATAATAAGGCAACTTCTCGGCAAAAAGTTTCCAATGCTTTTTTTCTTGTTCAAACAACTGATTATCAATATAATATCTTCGTAATGCTTGTTTGTATTCGGTGGGAATCAACAAGCCGGGAGCAGTATTGCCGAAAATACTGTTGATTTGTTTATAAACGTGTTTGACTTCAATATCTTTTGCATTTACATATCCGATGGTATTGCGGAGACCGGCAACTTTATACCAAATTTCCTTTTGAGCATTTGTGGTGCGTGAAATTATCCTCACGGTTTCACCATAATGCAGTTGTTCAATCTTTTTTGCCCCGGCACTGTCACTTTCCAAAAGGTAAATTTCGTTGCCAAGTACATGTCTTATATCCTTACGGGTAAGGAAATATATACCCATAGTTAATATAAATACAAATATAAGTAAACTAACTAATAATCCCGAGTTACCTCGTTTTTTACTTGAGGTGTTTTTTTTGCCCAATCGGATGTCTCCGGCGGCTTCTATAATTTTTGTCTGCAAAGAAATATTTGAGGGTTCTTTGCGCTTTCCTGCAGGCGGAGTATTGCGCAAAGCATTTGCAAATTCATTGCAAGATTGATATCTTTTCAGGGGTTGTTTTTGTGTTGCTTTTTCAACAATATTTCTCATTTTCTCGGAAACGCCTTTATAGACATCGTGGGGATCAGGAAAGGGGTCGTTTACGATACGGTTGTAGATTTCATATTCACTCAATGTTTTTTCGTAAGGATATTGTCCGGTGAGCATATAAAAAAGAGAAGCGCCTATGGAATAAATATCGGTACGCCTGTCAAGGACTTTTCCTCGAACCTGTTGAGGGCTCATAAACATTGTGGTACCAAGTTTGCTGCCTCCTTCGGTTATTACGTTTTTGTCCTTTTGCAGTTGTTTGGCGATACCCAAGTCTATAATTTTGACCGTATAATCATTCGTAATCATGATATTAGAAGGTTTTATATCCCTGTGTATCATGTTCTTAGAGTGCATGTGCGCAATTGCCGACAAGATCTGTTCGATCAATTTCAAGGCTTTGGTTTCCGGCATGGGACCGCTGGTGAGGTCAATGTATTGATCCAAGGTTTGTCCTTCAATATATTCGGTGATTAAAAAGGTACCGTTGGAGTTGTGTTCATAATCATAAAGAGCAATAATGTTGGGGTGATTCAAATGAGAAAGCAATACGGCTTCGTTCAGAAATCTTCGAGCATATTGAGGATTTTTATGCAAAACGGGATTCAACATTTTTATGGCCACTCTACGCTTTAAATCTTTATGAACTCCTAAATATACGATGGACATTCCGCCCTTATCCACGATTTCGTCAATTTCATAATTGCCTATATACTTGCCGATCATAATTGCTTGTTTTATGACTTATTTTGGAATAATTATTTTTTCACCCGGTTTAAAAAATAAATATTTTTTATTGTTGGTTATCAATATCTTATCTGTTTTATCTAAAGTAATTTCCGGATATGTAAGTAAAGATTTCCCGGTTCGTTGCGTGTACATATTTTGGATGGGAAAATAATAGATCTTCATTGAAGGATAGCCCTCAAATTGCCTCTGTCCCAATTCATGAGAACGCAAATAAAATTGCTTTCTGATTTGCCGATCGGGTATTGTTTTCGGGAAATATTTTTCAATAATTGTATCTTGTTCCCTATGTACATAGACCAAAGAATGAGCAATCACTTTGGGTTCAAAAATTTGATTGATATTGCTTTGAATTTGAGATCTTGTAAAAATAACAAAGATTGCAAGGGCCAAAAATACGAGAAAAAAAATGATTGCCTTTTTGAAAGACCTCTTTTTCCTTTTTCCGGGAATATCCACAATCGGATTCTGATTTTCGGTATTTTCTTTTCCCGTATTATAAAAATGAATGAGTTGGAAACTTATATTATCCGGAGCATTGCCATCCAAGATCGTATCCAATAACACATTTGCTTTATGCTCGAGGGATCTCTCTTCTATTTTTAGAGTTTCTTTAATTTTTTGTTCGGGTAATTCATTGTAGAAGCCGTCTGTACACAGAAAAATATAATCGCCGTCAGCCGGCATAATTTCTTTTGAACAGATTTCCGGAAAAATTTCCGGTTGAATCCCTATGGCTTGTGTAATTTCATTGCGTCTGGGATGTTTTAGAGCTTCCTCGGGAGTTGTTTTTTTTTGGTCAATTAAGTTTTGTACATATGAGTGATCTTTCGTCAAGCAAAAAATTCGGTCGCCGGTAGAATAATAAATCCGACTATCGCCGGCATGCGCATAATATACCTTATCATTTCTGATAAGAAGAGCAGCCATGGTGGTACCCGGTTTTACAGCAATATTCTTAAAAGCATCATTCAATTTTTTGTTGATATAAGAGAACATTTCCTGCAAAAATCTAACAGGATTTTCCTCCCAATGCTCATCAGCAAACCACAAAGCAGCTTCCACGGCAGCATTTGCCGCTTGCTTGCCGCCGGCAATACCGCCCATTCCGTCACAAAGCACAAAGAAAGAGCCGTTAATCGTCTCGCGATAATTTATTGCATCCTGATTTTCTGCACGCAGATTACCGACATGCGATTTGCCGACATATTCAAAACTTTTCAATTCTTGAGTCCGTTGCATACGGCAAAATTACATTTTATTATCGTATGAAACACACTTCAAGCTTGATTTTTACCGGGCTAATGATTCTTCAAGCAGTGCAACATGGGGTATTAGAAGCGAGTTTGGCGATTTTGATTTTGCCGTGTTCAATGGTTTATACCTTTCGGCAGGTATTTTCTAAAAAAGTAAAAAAACACCCAATCCGAAGATTTTTAGGTCAATATGCAGTCCTTTAATATTTCTATTTCAGCAATTTCTTTAAAGTCTTTGTGGTTAAATGTGGCTATGGTGTTGATGCCGTTTGTGAGCATGATCAAGGCAATTTCCATGTCGTAAACTTGGGTGCCTTTAATGTTATATTGCTTGATAATTTCTATAAAATGATTAAAACTTTCATTAATTGTGAAGTGGTTAAAATTAGTTGTGAGCAAGCTCTCTGACATTTATATCGTCTAATTCTCCGTGTAAATCAAGGCAAGTTGCAGTATCAATTTTTGTTTTATTACTCTGAAAACCAGTGATTTGAGACAAGTGTTTTTCTTTGGCAAATTTTTGTAATTGATGTAAATATTCAACAAAATCTTGTTTGCTGAGTTGTTGTATTTTCGGGTCTATTGTCATCATCTGATTTTTACGTGTTTAGAATGACAAATTTAAGAAATTTATTTTCTAAGGTGATCGTTTTTTTCGAAGAAGTGCGGATTTGGCTTTTTTTCGCCTTCTCATCCTATTTTTTAAGTCAGTATTTGCTTTTTTTATTAAATGTTGCACTTGGGAATAGAATATAAGCACATAATTCAGGTTTAAATTATTACCTTTGTATTTTTAATTTTACTCAAAAGAAGAAGAAAATGATATATTTAAAAACTCCGGAAGAAATCGAAATCATGCGGACATCCGTTTTAGATGTTTCACGCACCTTAGCGACTGTAGCTGAATATATTGGCGAAGGAATAACCACAAAAAAATTAGATAAAATTGCCGAAGAATTTATCCGAGATAACGGAGGAATACCAACTTTTAAAAATTACAACGGTTTTCCTGCAAGTTTATGTATATCTGTAAATGAGGAAGTTGTACACGGTATCCCGGGAAATTACGAATTAAGAGAAGGCGATGTAGCCTCAGTAGATTGCGGAGTATATAAAAATGGATTTCATGGCGACCACGCCTATAGTTTCAAAATAGGCAAAGTCAGTGATGAAGTATCAAAATTGCTGCGTATCACAAAAGAATCCCTGTACAAAGGCATTGAAGCCATGAAAGTGGGCAACCGCACCGGAGATATCGGATATGCCATACAAAATTATGTACAAAAAGAAGGGTACACCGTTGTAAGAGAACTCACCGGACACGGTGTAGGGAAAGATTTGCACGAAGATCCGTCAGTACCCAATTACGGAAAAAGAGGACGGGGAATACGCATCAAGGAAGGAATGGTTTTAGCGGTAGAACCAATGATTAACTTGGGGAAACGACACGTACGTCAATTGAGTGACGGTTGGACAATCATTACCGCAGATAAGCAAGTTTCCGCACATTTTGAACATGATGTCGCAGTTATTGACGGCAAACCGGAAACTCTCTCCACTTTTGACTATCTGGAAGAAGTATTGCAAAAAAGAGGTTTGGAAATCAGTTAAGCAAAACCGATTTTTATTTCTTCAGGTTAGCAACGCAGTCGAGAATAGCACTTTTTGATTTTTTGATGCGCAAAAACTTTTGTTCTTTTCCGCCAAACCCTTTGTAAAATCGGGCTACGGAAGGAATCATTGAGCCCTCAAAATCCAAAAGAAGTTTTTTTTCGGCGTATTTTTGTATCGTTTTGTCAATCAACATAAAACTTGCTCCGCTTTCTCTTCCTCTCGGAGAGGATGCCGCCGCGAGGTAAATGATTTTTGTACGACAAAAAATAAAAAAACAAATTGCCGCCGGCTGTTGTTCCCGGTCAAAAGCCACAAGCAGTTCACCGCAATTTCTTTCCAAAGAAACCCGGACAAGTTTTTCAAGTAAATCACTTTCTTTGGTTCCCGGCAATTTCGAGTGTTCTTTCCAAAATTGAAAAAAAATTTCAACATCTTCATTCCTACTTATACGGACATTCGATTTCTGCGATTTTTTAAGATTTCGTTTTGTATTTTGATTATAATTTTTGTATATCTTATCGTATGGTTGAAACAAAGATAAATGATAAGTAATCCTTTGGAATTCAGAAAATTGAGGATATTCAACTAAAGTGTTTTCAACATTTAAATTCAAATCAATCAACAAAAATTTTGCGGGGATATGCTTCAAAAATAAACTGACAAAATGGGGAGTTATTTCTTTCTCTGCAAATATTCCCAATTGTTGTGTAAGCGGAGGTTGAAAGAGATAAGAAATCCCATATTTTCGTTTGCCGGGCAGTGGCATGATGTATTCGTAATCGCCCCAAACCAATGCCCCCCACCCCGGAGCAACCAAATCAAGATACCAAGAATAAGCATACAAAATTTCATTGCATGCACAGGAGACTTTTTGATCCCATTTTTTTTTATCTATCTCTCTGTTTTTTAGATACTTAATCATAATTTATTGCTTCTTTTCGTTGCAATAAAGAACTGTCTCCGTAGCTCAGAAATCGATAATTATTATGCAATGCAAAATCGTATATTCGGCGGTAATCCTCTCCGACAAAAGCCGCAATCAACATAATCAATGTACTCTTGGGCTGGTGAAAATTGGTTAACAATTGATCCACCATTTGAAAGCGATACCCCGGAAGGATCATAATTTGTGTACTTGCTTTTAATTGATCTAAATGATTGACATCCATATAGTTAAGAATAGCTTTCAAAGACTCTTCAAGCGTCGGGAATGAGGTATTTTTATATACTTCCCATTGCTTCAAGTGCAGAGAATCAAGCTCAGGATTTCGCAAAATTTTTACTCCCAAATGATACAAACTTTCGAGGGTGCGGACAGTAGTTGTCCCGACAGCAGTAATCCTCCCTTTATTTGATAATATACTATCTATCAATTGCTTATCTATTGCAAAATGTTCTGTGTGCATGACATGTTCGGCGATGCAATTGTTCTTTACGGGTTTAAAGGTTCCGGCTCCTACGTGCAAGGTTATTCTGCCGGTTCGAAGACCTTTTTTTTGCAAATTTTCCAAAATCTCCGAAGAAAAATGTAAACCTGCCGTAGGCGCAGCAACCGAACCTCCGTGGAGAGAATAAACCGTTTGATAGGAAGTCTTATCCTTCTCTTCTGCCTGCCTGTTCAAATAGGGCGGGATGGGAATATGACCAAAATTTTGCAAAATCTGAGCAAAAGAAAGTGAAGGGTGATTCCAAGAAAATTGTATGATGTATGCATCACCTTCGAGGGCAATTTTTTTTGCTGTCAAGGTGATTTTTTCACCTTCCCAAAATCCGGAGAGAAATAGATCTCCCTGTTTCCATTTCCTCGCATTGCCGACAATACATTTCCAAGTACAAATTTTTAATGATTTAAGATTATCATCATAATCTTTTGGTTCATAAGGTTCTAAACAAAATATCTCAAGTTTTGCTCCGGTATCTTTTTGGAAAAATAAACGAGCTTGAATAACTTTTGTATCATTGAAAATGAGCAAATTTTGGGGATTCAAATATTGATCAATTTCATAAAATCGAGCGGTACTGATTGCTCCATTTTTGTATATCAACAACTTGGAAGCTGTTCTATCCGGAAGGGGGTATTTTGCAGTTTGTTCCTCCGGAAGTTTATAATCATAATCCTCAATACGCAAGTTTTTAATGTCCATAGTTTTTTTAGGATAGAGTGATGCTGCGTAGATGATTTTCCTCTTCTTGAATTGAGATTTTTACGTACCCGTAAGGTAAGAAATCTTCCGCTATTTCAGGCCATTCTATCAAGCAGATTGAAGGAGAGGAGATATACTCTTCAAAGCCGATATCTAAGAGTTCTTCCATCTTTGTAAGTCTATATAAATCAAAATGATATATCGTTTCTTGTAAAGTATTCCTATACTCATTTACAATGGAAAAAGTAGGACTGGTTACGCTACCTTCCACCCCCATTTTTTTGCATAATTCTTTAATCAAACTTGTTTTTCCGCTGCCAATACTTCCATAGAAAGCAAAAATCTTTTTATCCGGAAATTCTTGAAGGATCTGTTGGGCAACAGCCGGTAATTGATCAATAGATATATCCTTTATGTGCATCTTACAACTATTTGGATTTCAGAGTTATATAAGGCAGTATCATTTCTTCCATGGATATTCCCCCATGCTGAAATGTATTGCGATAATACTTAACATAGTGATTAAAATTATTGGGATAAGCAAAAAAATCATTGTTGTAAGCAAAAATGTATGAAGAATTCATACTTGCAGCCGGAAGTCCGACAGTTTCGGGCTTTTTGATTTCAAAGACTCTGCGGGAATCATACTGCATGGTTTTCCCTTGTTTGTAGCGCAAATTAGTAGTCAAATCTTTTGTACCGATTACTTTGACGGGATTGTTTATATTGATTGCTCCGTGATCAGTGGTAATGAAAGTTGTGATCTTTTGCTTGGCTAATTCTTTGATCAGAGCTAATAAGGGCGAATGTTCAAACCAAGTAACGATCAAATCGCGATAAGCAGCATCATCGCCCGCTAATTCTTGTATTATTTTAGTGTCTGTTTTGGCATGAGAAAATATATCTATTGAATTGTAAATCACCACATTCAATTGTTTTTGAAGCATATCGGAGAGACTCTCATTCAACTTTTCTCCCATGCGATTATTCAGAACTTTTGCATAATTAAAGTGAATTTTTCTGCGGTATCGTTCAAATAAGATTTGCAGTAATTTTTCTTCATGTTCATTTTTTCCTCCGGCTTGTTCATCATTTTTCCACAAATCGGGATAACGATTTTGAATTTCCACAGGCATTAAACCAAAAAAGAAAGCATTACGCGCATATTGCGTAGCGGTCGGTAAGATAGACATCCAAGCTTCCTCTTCTTCCGTTTGCATGTAACGATTGATCATAGGCTCTATGGCTTTCCATTGGTCAAAGCGTAAATTATCAATCATGATTACAAAAACTTGTTCTTGCCGGTCGGTCAGGGGAATAACTTTTTTTCTAAAAAAATCTTGCGGCATCAGAGGCTTGTCTTCAACATCTTCTTTGAACCAATTTTGATAGTTTGTTTTGATAAATTTACAAAATTCAATATTTGCATCATTTTTTTGACGTATCAAAACTTCATCCATAGTTCTTCCTACTGATTTATGAAGTTTTAATTCCCAGTAAATCAGTTCTTTATAAATATTAACCCAATCTTGAAAACAAGAAGCCAAACTAATATCCGTATTTATTTTATTGAATTGTTTTTGGTATTTAGAGTGGGTCTTTTCGGTTACTAATCGTTCTTTTTCTACATGTTTTTTTATTGCTAAAATGATGTGATTGGGTTTTACGGGTTTCAACAAGTAATCGCTTATATTTGAGCCGACAGCTTCCTCCATTATGTCTTCTTCCTCGTTTTTTGTAACCATCACAACGGGAGTGGAGGGAGCAATCTTTTTGAAGCGAGGCAATAAATCCAAGCCGGAGATTCCGGGCATATTTTCATCTAAAAGAATCAGGTCAAAGTTTTCTTGTTCAATTAAATCAAGAGCATCATTGCCATTATTGGCCGAAAAAACTTGGTATCCTTTTTCTTCGAGAAAGAGGATTTGAATTTTTAGAAGGTCAATTTCATCATCAACCCAAAGAATTTTGATTTTACTCATAGTCTTTTTATTTTAAGTTGTTGTACAAGATTTGCGACTGCGAAGGTATGAAAAAATATAATACAGGAGGTAAAAGACAAAGAAGTTGTAGAATGAATATTTTTTAATATACTTATTATCAGCACTTTAAATGTTCTCTATATTTTTTTGCGTGGTAAGTTTGAAGGTGTCTAAATTGAGGCAACAAAGTTTGCCGAATTGTTCGGAGGTATCGGAATTGTTGCCATACACGCAGGCATTATCAAGAGGAATGACTTTTTCTCGATTTTTGATGTTCCGTTTGATTTGTTTTAAATTCGTGGGTTTATGTCCGTGAATGATTGTTTTTCCGCCGGCTTTTTGTGCATCGTAGGTAAATTTTCGGATATAAATCATGGCATCTTTGTCTTTAAAAACAGACTTTTTCTTGAAGTTAAAACCGGCGTGTGCAAGTAAAAAATAGTCTAATTCATAGTAAAAGGGGAGTTTTTGAAAGAAGTTTTTATACTTTCTTTTCAATTTTCTTTTCTTATTCAACAAGTCGCTACTGTTATTAATGAAAGAAATATGATGGAAAAATATATCCGGATCTTCCTTGGATGCTGCGTTGAGTAGTTGATATTCATGATTTCCCATCAGGGGAAAGATGCGGTAGTTTTTTTCTTGTAAGTAAATAATAAAATCCAAAACACCACTACTGTCAGGTCCTCGATTGATATAATCTCCCAAGAGATAAAGTTCGTCTTTTTTTTTCAAGTCAATTTTTTTTACCAATGCTTTGAATGTTTGGCTGCATCCGTGAATATCTGATATGGCAAATCTTCTTCTCATTTTAAAAAATTACAAATGTTCTTTTATTTATTTTTCTTAACTTGATTTAGCGGCTTTGTTTCTGTACATTCATCCTTGAAACAAAAAATAATTCCGGGAAATTGAGTTTATAGGAGCAAAATATGTTTATAAATAACTGTTTAACAGAGTGTTATATGTATATTTTACAAGAAAAGAATATTTTTAAAATAGAACAAAATCAAGTATTTTTCTCCTCTTTCTGTTCCAAAGATTCCAAATAGTCAATGATTTTTTTCGCTTTGCTTTTTCCGGTTACTTTTTCTAATTCATGCAAGTTTGCTTTTTTTATTCCTTCCATATCTTTAAATTGAGCATATAAATTTTGAATTGTTTTCTCCCCTACCCCGGGAATATCTTCCAGAAAAGATTTAATGAAAGAATTGGAACGTTTCTTTCTATGAAAGGTAATTCCAAAACGGTGCGCCTCATTTCTTGCCTGTTGTATAACACGCAATGTGCGAGAGGTTTTATCGAGATAGAGAGGAATGGGATCTTCCGGGAAGAATATTTCCTCTAATCTTTTGGCAATACCTATGATCGTTATTTTTCGGTATAAGTCAAGTTTTTTTAAGCTTTTTACAGCGGCGGAGAGTTGTCCTTTGCCTCCGTCAATAATAATGAGTTGAGGCAATGATTTTTTTTCTTTGAGCAATGCTGCATATCTTCTGTAAACAATCTCTTCCATGGAGGAAAAATCATCGGGACCTTCTACGGTTTTTATGTTAAATTTTCGGTAATTTTTCTTGTCGGGTTTTGCATTTTTGAAGACTACGCAAGCGGCTACGGGGTGCGTGCCTTGTATGTTGGAATTATCAAAACATTCAATATGTTGCGGCAATTCATCCATATTCAGGTCTTTGCTCATTTGCTTTAAAATATCGGAAGTTCGTCGATCTCCCGCAAGTAAATTTCGCTGTTTTATTTTATCCATGCGATAATATTTCGCATTTCTTTTTGAAAGTTCGAGTAATTTAAATTTATCTCCTATTTTAGGAAGTGTTATTTTTACATGTTCATAAGGCAAAGTAAGGGAAAAGGGAAGAATAACTTCTTTGATTTCTGATGGGTTGATTTCTCTATTTCTGATAATTTCCAAGATAGCATAGGCGAGAATTTCTTCATCTTTTTCATCCAATTTTTTCAGTAATTCTATGGTGTGTACATGAATAATTGCTCCATCGACAATTTTCAAATAGTTTACATAAGCATTTTTTTCGTCAGAAATAATGGAAAATACATCATAATTACCGGATAATTTCAATACGGTTGATTTTTTTTGATACTTTTGAAGCAGTTCTAATTTATCTTTGATTTGTTGTGCTTTCTCAAATTCTAAATTCCGAGCATATTCTTGCATCAAATTATTCAAATAACTGTTTACGGAAGAAAAATTACCTTTCAATATATTGTGAATTTGTTCGATGGACTTGTTGTACTTTTCGGAAGATTGATATCCGACACAGGGAGCTTTGCAATTATTTATGTGATATTCTAAACAAACTTTAAATTTTTTATCGGCTATATTTTGACTTGTCAGATCCAATTTGCAAGTCCTGATTTGAAAAAGGTGACGAAAAAAGTTCAAAAGAACACGAATCAAACGTACGGAAGTATAAGGTCCGTAATATTTTGAACCATCTTTGAGTAATTTTCTGGTTTGAAATACACGCGGAAATGGTTCTTTTTTGATGCAAATCCAAGGATAAGATTTATCATCTTTGAGTTGAATATTATATCTGGGTTGATATTTTTTAATCAGATTATTTTCAAGCAGCAAGGCATCTGTTTCTGTCTCAACAATAATATGTTCAAAAAAGAGGATATGATTAACCAATATCTTGGTTTTATAATTATCAAAATGAGCATTGAAATAGGAAGAAACTCTATTCTTTAAATTTTTGGCTTTCCCGACATAAATAATTGTGTTTTCTTTGTTGTAAAAAAGATAAACTCCGGGCTCTTGGGGAAGGTTTAATGCCTCAGTGTGCAGTTTATTTATTTTTTGTTGAAGCGTATTCATGGGTGCTCGTTCCACGTGGAACTTTTATGTATATCACTGATTCTATGCTGATTAAAGAAGATTTAATAAACATTAACGCCCAAAATAAACGAGCAAAGCACTGATGTCAGCAGGAGATACTCCGGGAATGCGAGAGGCTTGTCCTATATTTTGAGGTTGTATTTTATACAATTTTTGAACGGCTTCTGTGGATAGAGATTGTAATTTTGAAAATTCAAATCCGGTCGGAATTTTGACGTATTCTAATCGTTTTAATTTTTCCGCCATTTGCTTTTCTCGGTTGATATAACTATCATATTTGGTTTCAATCTCAACAGATTCAAAGATTTCGTCTCTTACCTCAGTTATTTTGTTGTATTTTTCTTGTAAATTAGGATCTGCCTTTAAGATATGCTCCATCTTTATTTGTGGTCGAAGTAAGATTTTCTGAATCTTCTCTTTTTGTTTAATTCCGGGAGTATTCAATTGAAGCAAAGAAGGATTGATCTGCTTAGGTTCTATACTTTCTTTTTGTATGTATTCTTTGATTTTGTTTACCTGTTCGTACTTCTTTTGCATACATTCCAAACGTTCAGTCGTTGCCAATCCTGCCTCGTAGGATTTCCTTGTGAGTCGAAAATCCGCATTGTCCTGACGCAATAAAATCCGATATTCTGCACGCGAAGTAAACATTCTGTAAGGTTCATCCACTCCTTTTGTTACTAAATCGTCAATCAATACACCAATATAGGCTTCATCTCTTTTAAGAATAAAGGGTGGCTTGTTTTTCAACTGCAAAGCGGCGTTCATTCCTGCCATCAATCCTTGTGCAGCTGCTTCCTCGTAACCCGTTGTACCATTGACCTGCCCGGCAAAATACAAACCTTTTATTTTTTTGGATTCCAAGGTCGGATGTAAAAAAGTCGGGTCAAAATAGTCATATTCTATGGCATATCCGGGTCTGAAAATCTTTATGTTTTCCAATCCGGGAATTGTTTTAAGTGCCTGATATTGAACATCATAGGGTAAAGAAGAGGAAAATCCGTTGATATAATATTCGATTGTTGTTTCACCTTCCGGTTCAAGAAAAAGCATGTGTGTATTTTTTTCCGAAAAGGTAATCAACTTATCTTCTATGCTGGGACAATAACGAGGTCCGATGCCTTTTATAATTCCGGAAAAGAGTGGAGAATCTTTAAATCCTGTTTTCAAAACAGCGTGTGTTTCTTCTCCGGTATAGGCAATATAGCAACTTCTTTGTTTTAAAGTTTTTTTTATGTATGGTAAATAAGAGAACTTTTTTATGTTTTTATCCCCTTTTTGCTCGGTTAATTTGGTAAAATCGATACTTCTTCCGTCTAATCGTGCCGGAGTTCCCGTTTTCATTCTTAAGACAGGAATTTTAAATTTTTGGAGCTGTTCGGAGATTCCATAAGAGGCAAGTTCAGAGTCTCTGCCCCCCTTAATTTGTTTTTTACCTATGTGCATTAAACCATTTAAGAAGGTTCCTGTAGTCAAAATAACACTTGAGGCTTTGAAAGTAATCCCCATACGTGTTTTAACTCCTCTTACAGTATTTTTCTCCAATATAAGTTCGGTTACCATATCTTGCCAAAAAGAAAGGTTCTTAGTTTTTTCTAAAATTTCTCTCCATTTGACAGAAAATTTAACTCGGTCTGATTGGGATCTGGGACTCCACATTGCGGGTCCTTTGGACATATTCAACATTCTAAATTGAATGCTTGTCATATCCGTAACGATTCCGGTATATCCGCCCATTGCATCTATCTCCCTGACTATCTGACCTTTAGCAATTCCTCCTATAGCCGGATTGCAAGACATTTTAGCAATAGAAAATAGATCCATAGTAATCAGAAGAGTATTTGCACCCATATTTGCGGCGGCGGCAGCGGCTTCGCTCCCGGCGTGTCCGGCTCCTATTACGATGATGTCGTATTCCATATCTTTCATTCTTTGAATATTTTTTTGTATTTTTCTAAATATTCATTTTCTTTTTGTCGCATTATTTTTTGCTGACTTTCTTCCTTGTCTTTATATCCCAAAAGGTGCAAGACTCCGTGTATGATGACTCTTTTTAGTTCATTTTCAAAAGAAACATTATAGAAAGAGGCATTTTCTTTTACTCTGTCTTTGCTTATAAATATATCGCCGGAAATCAAATTTCCCTCCGAATAATCAAAGGTAATGACATCGGTATAATAGTCATGATTCAAATACTTTTTATTAATCTCCAACAGATATTGGTCATCACAAAAAATGACGGTAATTTCTCCTGTTTCCTTATTTTCGGAAATAGCAGTATCAGTAATCCAATCAGGCAAATGCTCGGGGAGAATAAAATCTTCTATATTTTCAAAATAAAACTCTATCATTTTCTTTATGTACTGGAATGTTCCACGTGGAACATTCAATCAAACCCTTGATAAATAAAGGGATTGATCAAAATTTTATAAATTTATTAATAAGTAATGGTTCTATAATAATGGTCATACAATTGTTTATAAAAATTCTTCAAGTAAAAATTTTGTTTTTGCAATTGTTCGTCAAAACTTCTTTGTTCGCCTCGCTTTTTGAATATATCCTTGGGAGATTTATAAGTTTTCTTTGGAGCCTCTTGTGCTTCCCTTTTATTGTCTGTTTTTTGTTTATTCTCAGCTTTTTCTGCTTCTAACAAGCGAGTTTCAATTCGTTTTTGTCTTTTGATTAGCTCCGGAGTGATTTTTCTGTTTGCAATATCTTTTTCATTTTGTTCTGCCATTTTTTCTATTTCTCTCAACATTTTTTGTGTTTCGGGACTTAATGAAAATTTAGAATTCATTTCTTTAAGCATTTGTTTAAAAATTTCCTGTTGAGCCAACATTTTAGCCAATTGTCTGTTTTGCTTACTTTTATTAAGCCCTTTTCCTTGTTCTTTCAATTGCTTCAACATATTCTCCATTTGTTTTTTTAGAGATTGTTGACGAGATTTCAAATCTCCGAAAGATTCTTTTTTTTGTCCCGATTTATTCTTTTTACCTTTCCCCCCTGCCCCACTTTGTTGCATATTTGAACGCATTTGATTCAAGGAATTGGAGAGAAACAAAGCCAAGTTATTGGTGTGCATCATTACTTTTTGTTGTCGTTGCCTTGCTCTGTAGAGTTGTCTATTTTTCAAATCTTGATCAGTTTCGCGTAATTCATAACGTATTTCATACAATTCATCCAAAATAAACTTACTCACTTGAAGGGTTCTGCCCGCCAAAGCCTTCAAAGAATCATTCACAAGTTTGAAATCATCTTTCAGTTCCAATTGTTTTTGAGAATACTTGATAAAATTCGGATCACTGTTTCTCAAAGTTGAAAAAACATTTTTCAATTGCTCCTGTTTAAAGGAAAAACGCAATAAATTATTCAAAATCTTACGAATTGTTTCCATATCTTCTCCTTGTTCCTGCTGAGAAGCGTTCTGCATCATGCTTTCAATATTTTCAGAAAATTTCTGCATATTTTCAGCATTTTTTTTCTGAGATTCCGAGGCTTTTTTATTTTTCTTCTTCGAGAGGTTTTCTTCCGTTTTTTTAAATTCTTCTTTAATTTTTTGCTGTTCTTCCTCCTTTTTCTCAAGATTCATCTTGTCTTTCAAACTTTCATTTTGCTTTAAAGCCTCCTTATATTCTTTTTGTAATTCTTCAAATTTCTTTTTGATATCATCTTGTTTTTGTTTCAAGGCTTCGTTATCCGACTTTTTATTTTTCGTTTCTTTAGCAAGATTTTTCTGTTCTTCGGCAAGTTTTTTCAATTCTTTGGATACTTTCTCCATTTTTTGTTTCACTTGCTCTCTTTTCAATAATTCTCGCGTACGTTCCAAACGATCAGACATTTCTTGATAAGAAAATTCATATTTTTCCATCAATTGATTCATCATATTCTGATCAAAATTATTTTGCAAATCTTGTATTTGCTTCATCAGTTCTTTCATCTCATCGGTTAAAATTTCATCCAACATCTTTTGAATTTCTTTTTGCTTTTCCAAAAGTTCTTGATTTTTTTCAGAAATTTTATCGAGAGATTTATTTTTTTCTTTGTTGTCAATAGATAATTCTTTGGAAAGTTGTTCCAATAACTTTTGTTTATTGAAAATATTTTCAAGCATTTGCTTATTTTCCCACTGAGAAGAATTTCCATTGAGATTTTTCTCTCTAAACAGTTCAAAATCTTTTTGAATATCTTTGGTCAATTGATTGGCTTTTTCTAATTTTGACTGCATATTCTTATCCACATTCTCGGCAAATTCTTTTAAAGATTGCATATCGGGAATTTCGAAAGTATAAACAGAGCTTTTTGCAGTTTTTCCGCCGCGTATGGCATCATTGTCGGTAACTTCAAAATAATATTCTATTTTTTGATTTTCCTCTACATGCAGGTCAGAAAAATCATAGGTATAATAAAATTCTTGTTTTAGGTTTTTACGTTCAAAAGGAAGATTGATGCAGCTCGTTTTACTCTTACTTTGTTCGGGATTGTCTTTGGAAAGAATCTTATAACAAAAACGCAGGCGCGTAAAGCCGTAATCATCATTGATCCATCCTTTAAAATAGTTCAAGTATATGTTGGAAGAATCTTGCGCTTGTTCTATAATTACGGAGGGATAAACATCCGGAATGACGGATACGTTGCATTGCATCAATTTCTCAGGCTCAAAATATTGATTGGCAATATATATTTCGTAATGAAGCGGTTGGAAAGCAGATTTGTGCAGGGTGTAAAGATTATCCACAACCGGCAAACGAGTAGTTTGTTTTTTTTCTTTGATTAGTATGGTATCTACGTTTTTTGTTTTGTATGTCCAGCTCAGTTTTGATCCGTAAGGAACGATAACATCATCTACAGATTGCACAAGTGTATCTTTAATTCCTGTATATTTCGGAGCTTGGATATGAAGGGTAGTCTGCAGGATACGCGGAGCAGGAAGAACGGTTATTTTGTAATCATCAGAAGTAATATCTTGGGCAAAAAAGTGGAAGGAAAAAGAATTGTTTATGTTTTTAAAATCATAGGTAAAAGTAGTTTTTGAGTTCTTTTTCTTGTGCATTAAAAATTTTGTATTGTTGTAGGAGATAAATATTTGTTGAGGGACATATTTACCTTTTACTTTCACGGTAATTTTTACATCTTCTCCTTTTTTGTATCTTAGTTTTTGATTTTGCAAAAGAAAGTGAAAAGGGGCAGGTTTTGCAAAATGTTGATCGTAATTGATAATCCTTTTGTTGCTTCCGCTGAATATACCGGGGGAAGTGAGTAAAAGAAGAAGGATTAAAAAAAGTGGAGGTAGGATATATTTTATGTAACGTTTGTTTTGTTTTTGAGTAATTACATTTTGTATGGGAAATACTTTTAAGTTTGCGGATTTTTGTTCAATGGCTGCATAAATCAGTTCGTTATTTTGCTCGGTATTTTTAAGTTCCAGTATATTTTTGAGTTTGTCTTGTATTTGTGGAAATTTGGATACAATAATTTCTGAGGCTTCTTCATAAGATATTATTTTGCCGATTTTCGCTAATTTTAATGCGGGAAGAACAACGAGAAAGCTCAAAGAAATACCTAAAACAATAAAGAAAAGATAGAAAAAAATTGTGCGTATCGAGCTTGAAAAATAAAAATAGTATTCTGCAAGAGAAAAAATGAGGTATAGAGAAAAAATCAAAGCACCGGAAATCAGCAGTCCGCGTATGATTTTTACTTTATAGTACTTTTTAATGAAGTAATCTAATTTTTGTATAAGTTCTGAAAAAGCTGTCATATCAACGTAGCCATTTTTGAGGATTTAACTTTTTATTTTTGTACCATATTTGAAAATTCAACATTCCTCCTTCGGGCAAACCTACGGGTACTCCCCGTTTTATTCTCTGTCCTTTTTTTACATATACTTTTTTCAAATTGGAGTGTACCGTAAAATAATTGCCATGCTTGATGATTACTGCATTGTTGGATCCGGGTATTTTTAACACGCTGGAAACTATTCCGGCATGTACATTCTTTGCTTTTTCTCCTTTTTCAACGGCAATTTCTACTCCGTCATTGTTTACCTTCACATTTTTGAGTACTGCATGTGTATGTCTTCCAAAGGAAGAAGCTATAACTCCCTTGGCGGGAAAAGGTAATTTTCCTTTGTTTTCTTTAAATTTTGATGATAAAGCAATATATTCTTTCTTGCTTACCGTGTGATTGTTTATTGTACGTTTTACGGAACTGCTCAAACGTGCTGCTATTTTTTCTTTCTTTTTTATTTCTGCCAGAAGTTCTTTTTTTCTGCTTTTTAAATTTCCTAAAATATTATTCAAAATAACTTTCGATTTTCCTAATTTAAGAAGTTCATCGGTTTGTTTATCTTTAAGTAATAATTTATCATTTTTTTGATACTGCAAGTTGTTATTTAACAAAGTCAAACTGTCATTTTTTATGCTCAATTCAGAGGTAAGTTGATCGATATATTCGGTCATATAACGCAAATGAGAAAACCTGCGATAGGCTTGGTTAAAAGATTCTGCCGAGAGAAGATACATCATTTTTGTACGCATGTTACGGGTCTTGTAGGCATACAAAATTAAGGCTTCATACTCTTTTTTCAAGCCTTGAATATAATCGCTTAATTTCTTTATTTCCAAGGAATTTTTACTGATTTTTTTATCCAGCAATTGCAATTCATAAGCAATTTTTTGTAAGTATCTTTCTTGATATTTGATTTGTTTATCCAGCAATTTAAATTTCAGATAAGTTTTATCCGACTTTGTATCAATGGATTTTAATAAATTACGTGTCTTATGTATTTCATTTTCTATTTTTTTTAATTTTCCGGATTGTGCTCCGGCAGTCAAATAAAAAAGAAGAAGAAACGGGACTAAAATTACTTTTTTATTCCGTCTTATTTTTTCGGATAAAGGTATTTTTTTATTCAAAAACAGATCCATATTCTAAAGTTTTGTTTTTTTATAATTCTCCGGTACATGGAAGGGAAAAGTAATTTGTTCGTTCCACTTCATATTGCTATAATTGAGACTAATTTCCAGAGTATAATTCTCATCAAAGGTTTGCAGCTCAATTTCTTTTGCTATAGGAACAGGAGAAGTATTTTCCCTGTTCGTATATTTAATCTCTATTTTCCTTTTTTGAGGCATATAAGTACTCTCGATACTATTTTCTAACAATTCGTTTTTAGCTGCATCAATAAGGGCTGTATGAGAATAGGTTTCAGAAAGTTTTGCCGTTAATTTACCCGTATTCATTTCCTTATTGACGAGCGTGTAAGTATATTTCTCGGCTTGTGATTCATCCGGAAAATAAAAAAATTTGCCTGTCAAAATTTTCTCGATCATCTCATAATTTAAAGCTACTCCCATCTGCTGAGCAAAAGCCTCATAAGACCCGAAGATATATTCATTATTCAATTTATTCAAAACTTGAAATTCGGAAGAAGTCAACAAAACTCTAAAAATTTCGATTCCCAAAACCGGACGCAACGAAATCCATATCGATTTTCCTTGCTCTATTTTTAAGATTCCTTTCAGCGGCTTTCGATTTCCTTTTTCTTTATAAAAACCTTTAAAAGTAGCCGAAAAAGTGGTGAAATTTACTTTTTGATTTATTTTTTTTACAAGTGTTTGAACCTGTAAATTATTCTGTTTCAATAGTTTAGTTTCCTGTCGTTTCTTCAAAGAAGCACAAGAAAAACTGATAAAAATCAAACAAGATAAAATAGCGTACAATATATTTTTCATAAAAAATCAATTTATTGATTTGACTCTATTTTTTTTAAATAATGGTCAAAATCTGCCGATAATTTAGGGTTTTCGATGATTAAGTTCTTACCTGTTTTCAAAATTCTTTGAGCTTCATCATATTTTTTCAACTCATAAGCAGCTCTTCCTTTATAAAAATAGAGTTCAGGTTTATTTGGATAGTACAACAAAAAACGGTCGGAATCAGTGTACATTTCGCTAAAAGATCCGGTCATTTCGCTGATTTTGCAAAGAGTTAAAACAAGCTGAAAATCATAATTTGAAAGTTCAACAGCTTTTTTTATGTAAGGCAATGCCGATTTTTTATCCTCCCCGCGCAAGATATGTTCAGCCATTAAAGTATTGGTTATCAATTGATTCGGGTTATCTTTGTAGAGTATATCTATCAATTGAAAATGTTCTTGAGGTGAAAAAACAGCGGGTGAAATTTCAGCTATTTCTACCTTCTTCTTGAAATCAATATTTGATGTAATCAAGGATTTTGCAAGGGGAAAAAGTTTTTCATGTTTCTTTTGTGCTTTCAAAAAATAGAAATACGAAAATTTACAATCGTTGTCGTCCGGATATTTCTCGAGGAGTTGTGCATACATTTTCTGTGCTTTTTCATTGTTTCCTCTGAAAACATAAAATTCGGCAAGTAAAAATTCAAAATTTTTATTTCCCGGACTGTTTTTTTGCAAATTTCGTAAAATTTCTTCTGCTTTTTGGTATTTTTTGGCTTTTACATACAAGTTGTAAAGATGCAAATATTTCTCCTGTTCAGTTTTGCAAGAACTGCAACGTTTGAGTCCGAAAGCATAAAGTTCTTCTAATTTTTCAAGGTTTCCGTTCTCTTTGTAAATATCCTCTAATCTTTTGTATATCAATTTATTATCTTTATTTTCTTTCCATATTTTTTCATATATTTTAAGGGATTTTTGTTTATCTGAAAAACGTAAAGCATCGGCAAGCTCCAAAGCATACCAAACATTATTTTCATCTAAATTTACAGCTTTTTCTGCAAAAGAAACAGCAGAATTATAGTCCTTTTGAGCCATAAAAATAGCAGCTAAATAAAAATTGGCAATACTGCTTTTAGGATTTACGGTTGATGCTTCAAGGTATTGCTTAATTGCTTTTTGGTCATATCCCAACAAACGATTTTTATGGGCTTCGGAAATCAAATAAATGTACTTGATTTCTTTTTTTGATAAAACAGGGCTTTGCTCGAGCTTTTTTTGTGCAAAAGTTGCCGAGTAAAGAAGAAAGAAAAATATGGAAAAAGTCAAATATTTCACGTTTATAGAGTATTGTAATCTCCTATATTGTAGGATTTTATATTATTTTCTATCTGTACGTTATTTCCTATCATAGAATCTTTGAATTGTACATTTTGCAAGGTAGTTTTTTTCTGTATCATGGAATTGCAGAAAATAGCGTTTTTAATTTTTGTGTCTTTTTCGATGGAAACATAAGGTCCTATAACTGAGTTGTTTATTTCAACATTTTCAGCAATAAAACAGGGTTCGTTAATGACAGTATTTTTGATTTTTGCACTTGGGTGAATTTGATTGCCTTCATGCTTCAAGACGCTTTGAGTGGTATAAATTGTGGCATCTTTATTTCCGCAGTCTAACCATTGAGTTACGCCGGCACTTTTGAATTGATAATTCTTATTGCGCATATTTTCAAGAGCATCGGTCAATTGATATTCATTATTTCCACGTATATCATTGTCTATCAAGTATTTAATTTCTTCTTTAAGGACATTTCCTTCTTTAAAGTAATAAATTCCGATAATGGCTTCATCGGAAACAAAGGTTTTAGGTTTTTCTATAAAATCGGTGATAAATCCGTCTTTATCTTTTTTAACAACTCCAAACTGTTCCGGATTTTCCACTTTTTTTGTCCAAATGATTGAGTCAATTTCTTCTTGAAGATCAAAATCGGCATAGAAAAGGGTATCCGCAAAGGCTACGATTACTTTTCCTGCCAAAGATTCTCGGGCGCAATAAATCGCGTGTCCGGTACCGAGAGCTTCGTTTTGATAGCTGATTTTTCCTTTACATCCTGCTTGTTGAGCAATATTTAAGAGTTCATTTTCAACAGTTTCTCCAAAATCTCCGATTACAAAGTTTATTTCCTCAATTTTTGATTTAGAAACTTTTACGATTTCTTTAACCAAACGTTGCACAATGGGTTGTCCGGCAATTTTGATTAAAGGTTTTGGGGTTGTCAAAGTGTGGGGACGCATTCTTTTGCCTTTTCCGGCCATCGGAATTATCAGTTTCATTTTCTATAATTTATTGATTTAGAATAGTTTATATTGATTTGAATAGTCTAATTTATCTAAATGTTCATATGCCAAAGCGGTTACTTCTCTTCCTCTCAAGGTGCGTTTAATCATCCCTTCCATAATCAGAAAAGGTTCGTAAACTTCCTCGATAGTCCCGGGATCTTCCCCTACGGCAGTAGCAATGGTATTGATCCCTACGGGTCCCCCATTGAATTTATCGATAATGGTGAGTAAAATCTTATTGTCCATTTCGTCCAATCCTTTTTTGTCAATATTGAGGGAGTTAAGGGCATAATCTGCAATTTCAAGGTCTATTGTCCCGTTTCCTTTTACTTGAGCAAAGTCTCTGACTCGGCGTAAGAGGGCGTTAGCGATACGAGGAGTGCCTCTGCTGCGGCGAGCTATTTCTGAGGCCGCTTCGTCCTTTATTTTCACTTCCAGGATGTTTGCCGAGCGTTTGATGATGTTTTTTAAGGTATCTTCATCATAATATTCAAGTAAAAATTTGATACCGAAACGAGCCCGCAAAGGAGAAGTGAGCAAACCGGCGCGGGTAGTGGCTCCGATAAGTGTAAATTTATTGAGTGACAATTGAATAGAGCGTGCAGCGGGTCCTTTGTCTATCATAATATCAATGCGAAAATCTTCGATTGCGGAATAGAGATATTCTTCGATAATGGGAGTCAGTCGATGAATTTCGTCAATAAAAAGGACGTCGTTTTCATCGAGGTTGGTGAGTAAACCGGCAAGGTCTCCGGGTTTATCGAGTACAGGTCCGGAGGTTATCTTCAATCCGGCTCCCATTTCATTGGCAATGATATTGGAAAGGGTGGTTTTTCCTAATCCGGGAGGACCGTGCAAAAGGACATGGTCAAGGGCTTCTTCTCGCATTTTGGCGGCTTGGACAAATATGCGAAGGTTTTCGAGTATTTTGGGTTGTCCTTGAAAATCATCAAAACTTAAAGGACGCAACTGTTGCTCAAAAATTTTTTCGGGGGATGATATGTCTTTATCTCTGATATCCAATTACTTATCTTTTATTTTTTTTCCGTCTATTTTATATTTTTTATTGCTCCGATATTCTATTACGGTTTCTATCTCTCCGGTTTGTCGGTCATATTTTTTCCATTTTTTTTCTTTGTTTCCCATGCGAAAATAAGCCGAAAGTTTTAATTTTCCGTTGGGATAATAATATTTGTGTATGCCGTCCGGATAGTCATCTACATAATTTCCTTGATATTCCAAAGTTCCGTCCGGATAGGATTTTTGCCAATTCCCTTGTTTTTTTCCTAAGCTGTATTTTCCGGTTTCTTTGCAACCATTGACGCAGGTTGTCCATATTCCTTCTTTGATTCCGTTCATATAGCTTCCGGAAGAAATTGTATCCCCTTCTTCGGAAAGTTCATAAAAAAATCCTTCTTCTTTGCCTTTTTTAAAATTTCCTTTTCTGCGGATATTGCCGTTTTCATAATACCAAATCCAAGTTTTTTCGGGTTTTCCTCTTCGGTAAATTCCGATTTGTTCCTTGTTTTTGTTGGAAAAAAAATAGTTCCATCTTCCTGACTTTCTTCCGTTTACAAATTTTCCTTGTGCACGCAAACTACCATCGGGATAGTACATTTTCCAATAGCCTTCTTTCTTTCCTTTTTTGTTAAGGATTCCTTTGGAAAGCAAGATTCCTTTTTCGGAATAAATTTCTGCAGATTTTAATTTTCCGGATTTTTCATATTTTTTGTGAATCCCTATCGGACGGTTTTTGCTGTCGTAGGCTCCTGTATGTTTCAGTCCTCCGCCGGGGTAATGTTCTTTTTTAAAGTTTATTTCTACTTCCTTTTTTTGTTCTTTTTTTAGATCCGTAATTTTTCCCATAACGTAATAAAGGGATTTTTGAAGTTCTCCGTAAGCATTGTATTCTCTGTAATATCCGTCCAAGGTATCGCGGGTGTAGGAAGCGTAAGTTTTCAATTTTTCATTGGGAAAAAAAGTTTTCCAAATACCTGATTTATAACCATTTATATCTCTTCTATTCATTTTTTCGCTATGAGTCAGGTTGTTGTAGGAATAGCTGAGAATCAGTATCGGGTTTTGTAAACTGTCGTAGTGTTTTTCAAAACCGTTTTTATAATTTTTGGTATATTCAACAGTCTTTTCCAGACGACCTTTATCGTCATAATAATAGGATTTTCCTTGCATGAGACCGTTGACAAACAATTCTTTGGAGATAAGAATATTTTTTTCCGCTTGTTTATCTTTTGAGAGGCTGTATTTTTTGTTGTACCCGCTCTTTGTTCCATTTTTATAATCCACTATTTCGGTCAAATTTCCGGAACGGTCATAAAAACGCCAAATACTGTCTAATTTTTCATTTTTTCTGTTTCCTTCGGATTTTAAAATTCCGTTCGGATAATAAGATTTCCAATACCCTACCGGCGTTCCGTTTCGCAAATTTCCTTCTGCGGATATTTTTCCGTTCGGATGATAAAATTTATTATATCCATTAGGATTTGCAGGTTGTGCTTCGACTTTTTTTTCGAAAAACACCGCACAGGGTATCAAAAGTATATAAAGACAGTAAAATTTCATTCACGTTATACTTAACATACAAAGGTATAAAAAGGAAGTAATATAACAAATTCCTTGAAAAATATTCGGTTTTCGGCATCCATCAAGATAAATCCAACATCCTCTTGATGGGTTTATAGGCTTTTTGGCGCATTTCTTCGTCAATGGTTACCTCCGGGAGTTCATATTTCAAACAGTTGTATATTTTTTCCAATGAATTTAACTTCATAAATTGACACTCGCTGCAAGCACATTCAGCATCTTCGGCTGCAGCGGGAATGAAATCTTTTTCCGGGTTTATTTTTTTCATTTCATGCAAAACTCCGGGTTCTGTAGCTACTATAAAAGTCTGAGCATCACTGTTTTGTGTAAATTTGATTAATCCCGAAGTCGAACCCGTATATTCCGAAATCATTACAATCGGTTTGGGACATTCCGGATGGCAAATAATTACGGCTTCCGGGTTTTGTTTTTTTTGTTCAAGGATTCCTTCTACCGAAAATTCATTGTGTACATGACAGGCTCCGTCCCAAATCAACATCTTTCTTCCTGTCAATCGGCTGATGTAACTGCCTAAATTCCTGTCGGGTCCGAAAATAATTTTTTCTTCTTCCGGAATCGATTCTATAATTTGCACTGCATTACTCGAAGTGCAAACAATATCCGTATGCGCTTTCACAGCTGCGGAAGTATTCACGTAGGAAACCACCGTATATCCGGGATTTTCCTTAATGAATTCTGCAAAATCTTCTGCCGGGCAAGAATCCGCAAGCGAGCAACCGGCATTTAAATCCGGTAAAATTACTTTTTTGTTCGGAGAAAGAATTTTGGCTGTTTCAGCCATAAAATGTACCCCTACAAACAAAATAATATCCGCTTCCGTCTCTGCTGCTTGCTGAGACAAAGCCAAACTGTCTCCCACAAAATCGGCAATATCCTGTATTTCGCCCTCCACGTAGTAATGAGCCAAAATCACCGCATTTTTTTCTTTGCGCATCCGATTGATTTCCTTTACAAAATCTATTTTTCCTTTTTCTTTAGTTTTAATGTAGCCGTAGTTTTTTAATTCGTTTTTCATTCTATATATTTCATTTTATATTTAAAATTTAAAAATCTAATGATAATACTAATAGCTTGTTAAAATTGGTAAAAAATATTTCTATTTCATTTGTTTTTCTCGATTTTCATTTTTTTGAAAAGTTTATTGACAATTTTTAATCAATAAAAATAACTGATAATCAATTAATTATATCTATTTTTTTTACATCTGTTAATAACTTTTTTGTTTGATAAATGTTGGTAAAAAAAATCGCTCGGCTTGTAAATAAACTGTTCATAAATAGTTATAAAAATTTAAAAAAAACTTTGGTTTATTTTCCTTTTCTTTTATCATTGACTAAATATTTTTGCAAACAAATTTTTTTATTGCTTTTTTTTATAAAGATTTGAACAAATTATTAATATTTATTTAACTTTGTATCTGCTTAGTTTTTAACAATTTACAAATATTGTTGATAGAGTTTATTTTGTCAAATTTAGCAGAGGCAAAAATAAGAAGAATTGAAAAATATGAAAAAAATTGCTCTTGCTTGCGACCATGCAGGTTATGAATTGAAAGAATTTTTAAAAGATTTTTTACAAGAAGAAGGATATGCCGTAACCGATTTTGGAACGCATTCTTCTGAAAGTGCGGATTATCCGGATTTTGCCCATCCCTTGGCAAAGGCGGTAGCAGCCGGCACGTGTGATCAGGGAATTTCTATTTGCGGCAGCGGTAACGGAATCAATATGACGGTCAATAAGCACTCTGAAATTCGCTCGGCTTTGTGTTGGAATCCCGAAATTGCTTCTTTGGCACGCAGACATAACGATGCCAATGTTTGCGCTTTGCCGGCTCGTTTCCTTACGCAGGAAGAAGCACGAAAAATCGTGGAAATTTTTCTTTCTTCCGATTTTGAAGGCGGAAGACATTTGCGAAGAGTGCAAAAAATCCCGTTGTCTTAAATTTATCTTTCTTTTAATACTTTATTATATTGATTATCAATAATTTCTGAGGTTTCTTTGCTGACTTCTTGCAAAGGCAATCGCAAGAAAGGGGAGCAAATACCGGATTTGTACAGAGCGTATTTTACACCGGCAGGGTTATTTTCTAAGAACAAACTTTGGGTAAATTCCAGTAGCAAATAGTGTTGCTTGCGGGCTTTTTCGATGTCAAAGTCTAAAGCCGCTTGGACCATTTCCGAATATTCTTTCGGGAAGACGTTTGCCGTAACCGAGATAACACCTTGCATCCCCAAGGCAATGTAAGGAAGAGTATAAGCATCGTCTCCGGAGAGAACAACAAAATTTTTCGGTTTCTTTTCCAAAAATTCCATGACTCGGTTAAAATTTCCGGAGGCTTCTTTCAAAGCAACGATTTGCGGAAAATCATTAGACAATCGCAAAAGGGTTTCGGTCGATAAATGAACTCCCGTTCTTCCCGGAACATTGTATAAAATAATTGGTACGGGTGAGGATTCTGCAATAGCTTTGTAATGCGCATAGAGTCCTTGCTGAGAAGGTTTATTATAAGCCGGTGTGGCAGATAAAAGAAAGTCAATATGCTGAAAATCAGTTGATTGTATTCTTTGTACAACTTTTTGTGTATCGTTGCCGCTGATGCCGAAAACAAGGGGAACTTTTTGTTGTGCGGTTTCCTGTACGGTATTCAGTACTTGTATTTGTTCTTCTTCGCTGAGGGTCGGATTTTCGCCGGTGGTACCCATCACTACCAAAAAATCAACTCCACCGGCAAGTACGGAATTGACCAGTGTTTTCAAAGCTTCAAAATCAACGCTTCGATCTTTTTTGAAAGGAGTAACCAAAGCTACTCCGATACCTTGCAGTTGGTCGAGTTTCATTTTTTGTTCGGTTTTATTAGTTCCAGATATTTTTCTAATTGTTCGATAAAAGTATCCGATTCCTTGTTTTTGGGGTCTTGCAAAATAAAGTCGGCATCAAGATTATCAACCGGTCCCGATATTTTGAATCGAGATTGAGATAAGCCGAAGATATAATTCAGTTCAAATGTGTTTTTGCTGTTGAAATACAACAATATGTCAAAATCACTTCGGATGAATTGTTTCAAATCCGGATTTTTTATTTGGGCAAGCCGGGATATATCTTTGCTGTGGAAAAAAAAGGTATCCAACTCCGGGATTGCCATATTTTTATCCTTGACATAACAGGCGATATGTACCGAAATATTTTTTTCTTTGAGTTTTTGGGCAAGTTTTTTCCACGCATTGGAATTGTAGGTATCCGATATATGGAACAAAATTCCTACACTGCGGGCTGTAGAAAAATTATGATACACGGCTTGGCGTTTGCTGCGCTTATGGATGTTTTTTTTGGCAAAAAATGTTTTTAGGCTCACGTGTTTTTGATTATGTTAAGGAGGAGGCTCCCGTAAGTTTGCGGCAAAGATAATAAAAAAGAAGGAAACCGAATCATCGATTTCCTCCAACAAAAGTAAGTATTAATTTAAAAACAAAATTTTTTATTTTGCTCCGAGGTCTCCTACTAGCTTATGTACCTTAAAAGTGATGTAATCATTTCGGCCATAAGTTCCTTGTACTTTCAATACTTGGATCGCACCTATTATGTTTTTGCTTGTTTTAAATGCAATGAATTTTCCGGGAGCAACTTCTACATTGCTTTCTGAAATATTTAATCCACCGGGCATACTGCCTGCTTGCAAGCTTGCTACTTGCTTTTCAGTCAATACTTGGAATGTGGTGGTGTTTGCACCGGCAACCTTTTTTCCGCCATCAATTTCACTCGGAGCTACTTCAGGAGAGAAAAAATGAGGATAACTTGTAGCTTTTGTGTAGTTTCCGTTGTAATATCCCATATCTACACTGCTTGCATGTTCTACAGCTCCGGCATATTTATAAGTGGTATAATTTTCGAAAGAAATATAGTGTTCATTTCCTGTTTTATCGCCGGTAGCGGTAAAAAGTTTAAGTTCTCCACTTGTAACAATTTGCGGTTTCGGTTCCGGATCTTCTCCTTGTTGTTCTTTACCAATGGTAAGGACTCCGTCTCCTGTTTTGGCAGGATCTTGTTTGTCGGTAACAACTATTTTGAATTGACCTTCTCCGTCAAGTCCTTTCAAAGTATATTTGAAAGTAAACTTTGTATCTCCTTTTTTCCATTTGTCAAAACCGTCAGCAAGGATTACGTTTTCCTTTTTCAACTCTGTATTGTTGAACCAAAACGTAATTTTGTCAATACCTCCGGGAGCATCTACTGTTCCGGTAACTCCGTCATATATTCCGCTTGCAACAGGATCCACTCGAGGATTGTCAAAAGACACACTGGGAGCACTGAGATCATCATCGTCTCCTTTACAACTGGTCATAAAGACCATAGCACTTGCAAGTGCCATTGCTAAAATCAAATTTAACTTTTTCATAATTTAAAAAATTTAAAGTTTATAAAATAATATAAGATTAATAAAATCACTTCTTAAAACAGCGTATTTTTATTTTTATTGTACAAAGGTATAATTTTTTTTAAAAAAAAGTTATTTTTTCAAAAAAAAAGTGAAAATCCGGGGATTTTATTCGTTTGCCAAGTCATTTTTTTAGTTTTGCGGTTTATTTTTTGACTGTTAAAATTTATCAAATTTTTGTTATGAGCGCGGTTTATCCCGATAATTTTGAGCAAAAAACGGAGTTTACCAAAATTCGTCATCGTTTGAAAGAATTTTGTCTCAGTGCTTCGACCCGCCAAAAAATTGATGAAATTTTTTTTTCTTCCGATCCCGAAATCATTGAAGAATGGCTTTCTCTTACGGCTGAGTTTAAGCACATTCTTCAATACAAAGATTATTTTCCTTCCGGAAATTATTTGGATATTCGTCCGGCACTTTTGCGCACAAAAAGTTTAGATAATTATTTGAATAACAAAGAGTTACTGGATATTATTCGATCTTTTTCCACCATAAAATCGATAGTCGGTTTTTTTTCCGAAGATGAGGAAAATCTTTATCCTTTTTTACGCAAAAAATCGGCTTCTGTTCGTTTGTATCCTTTTGTCAATCAAAGGATTAAACAAGTTATTGATGCTTACGGAAATATCAAAGACGGAGCTTCTCCGGATTTGCGAAAAATCAGAAATACTTTGGAAAGTAAAAAATCGAGTGTTTCCGGAAGTATTCGGAAGATTATTCGGCGTGAGATTCAAGCGGGGCATTTGGCACAAGAGGCGGAACTTACCGTGCGGGAAGGAAAATTATTGATTCCGGTAGATACAAGCAACAAGCGAAAGATTAACGGAATTATTTACGGCGAATCCGCAAGCGGAAAAACAACTTTCATTGAACCGATGGAAGTCGTCAGGCTCAATAATGAAATCAAAGAGTGGGAATTTCGCGAAAAGTCGGAAATCAAAAAAATTTTAAAAGAATTGACTTCCGATCTACGTCCCTATTATGAAGATATGCTTCTTGCTTGTGATTTTTTGATAGAAATTGATTTTATTCGTTCCAAAGCTCTCTTTGCGCTTGAAACAGAATCAGAAAAACCGTCACTCCTTCCCCGCCCTTGTGTAGAATTCCTTTCTGCTCGACATCCGCTTCTTTTTCTTTCTTTTCAAAAAAGCGGCAAGAAGGTAATTCCCATTGATTTTCGTTTGAATGACGAAAACCGGATATTGATTATCTCCGGTCCCAATGCAGGAGGTAAATCTGTCAGTCTCAAAACCGTAGCTTTGTTGCAATACATGTTGCAATGCGGTTTGTTAATTCCCGTCAAGGATGTTTCCGCAACCGGTATTTTTGAGAAAATATTTATAGACATCGGAGATGAACAATCCATTGAAAATGATCTGAGTACCTACAGTTCTCATTTGCAAAACATGAAATTTTTTACCGAAAATGCCGACTCCGAAACTTTGTTGCTCATTGATGAGTTCGGAACCGGTACCGAGCCGATGCTCGGCGGTGCCATTGCCGAAGCTGTTTTGGAAAACTTAATGGAAACAAAAAGTAAAGGAATCATTACTTCTCACTATACAAATTTGAAACATTTTGCCGATACTCATCCCGGCGTACAAAATGCCGCCATGCGTTACGATTCCGAAAACATGCAACCTTTGTATGTCATGGAAGTAGGAAAACCCGGCAGTTCTTTTGCTTTTGAAATGGCAGAAAAAACAGGTCTGAAAAAATCCATTTTAGATTGTGCAAAATCAAAAATGGACAGCAAACAAATTGATTTTGAGCAGGCTTTGAAACAATTGCAAAGTGAAAAACGAAAAATAAAACAAAGCAAACGTAAAGCGCGATTAACGGAAATCAAATTGCAAGAAAAATTGGAGCATTACGAGACTATGTTGCAAAAATTACTCTCGGAAAAAAAGCATATCTTAAGCGAAGCTCGTCTCCAAGCCGATGAAATGGTGCAAGCAACCAACCGCAAGATTGAAAATACAATATCGGAAATCCGAAAAGAAAATGCAGAGAAAGAAAAAACCAAAACTTTACGCCGTGAATTGATCGATTATATTGCCGAACAAAAAAAGTTACAGGATCTTGATGAAGACAAAATAACTAGAAAAATAAGTCGATTACAAGAGAAAAAAAATCGCAAGAAAAAAGACAAGAAGAACAATCGGCGAGATTATCCTGTTCGAGAAATACAAATAGGAGATTTTGTTAAAGTACAGGGAATGAGAGAGATAGGAAAAGTTATTGATTTCAGAAAAAATAAAGCTACGGTCATTTGCAATCAAATACAATTGACTTTGGATAAAGAAAAGTTGGAAATAGTATCCGGGAAAATTCCTGCTCAAAAAACACAAGTAAAAATCATTCGTAATTCGGACTCACCCGCAAATTTCACTCCCGGAAGTACTGTGGATTTACGTGGAAAACGTGCTGAAGAAGCCTTACAAATCGTAACCAAATATATCGACGAATCCATTGCTTGTGAACATAAAAATTTAAGATTCTTGCATGGAACGGGAAACGGTATTTTGCGAAAAATTATTCGTGATTATTTGCAAGTGCATCCTTTGGTGAAATATTTTCAAGACGAACATGTCGAAGCCGGAGGGTCGGGTATTACTCTTGTTGAATTGGATGTATAAAAACAAAGACATAAAAATAAGGGGTTGCAAAAACATAAAAATATGGAGCAACACCCTTTTTAAAATTTCAAATTGAAATATTTATACCATATTCTCCGGAGATAAAATACGTTTCAATTCTTCTTCGGAGAGTAATTTGCGTTCCAAAGTCAAATCATATACACTTCTTCCGGTACGCAAAGCCTCTTTGGCTATTGAAGAGCTGTTTTCATAGCCGATTACCGGGTTCAGTGCAGTAACGATGCCAATGCTGTTTCTAACCATATTTTCTAAATGTTCTTCGTTGGCAGTGATACCGTTCACGCATCTGTGTCTGAGGACTTTCATTCCGTTTTTCAACATTTCTATTGACTCAAAGAGACTTTGCACAATAACCGGTTCCATAACGTTAAGTTGTAACTGTCCGGCTTCCGCAGCCATAGTTACGGTGATGTCATTACCGATCACTTTGAAAGCAATTTGATTGACAACTTCCGGAATTACCGGATTTACTTTTCCGGGCATAATGGATGATCCGGGCTGCATCGCAGGGAGGTTGATTTCATTCAATCCTACGCGAGGACCGGAGGATAACAAACGCAAATCGTTACAAATTTTGGATAATTTGATGGAAAGACGTTTCAATACAGAGGAGAACATAACGAACGATCCGGTATCTTGAGTGGCTTCCACCAAATTTTCGGCAAGTTTGACTTTTAATCCGCTGACTTCTTTCAAGTGGCGTATGCAAGCATCACTGTAACCGGGTTCGGCATTGATTCCGGTTCCGATTGCGGTGGCTCCCATATTGACTTCAAGTAATAATTTTGAACTGCTTTTGATGCGCTCGGCTTCTTCTTCCAAAGTAGCGGCAAATGCTCCGAATTCTTGTCCGAGGGTCATGGGTACGGCATCTTGCAATTGGGTACGTCCCATTTTTAGTATGCCTTTAAATTCTTCGCTCTTTTTTCGGAAGGCTTCCGCCAATAGTCTGAGTTGTTTCAATAAGGAAACACTGCTGTTCTTTACGGCAATTTTTACGGCAGTGGGATATGCGTCATTGGTTGATTGTGAGAGATTTACATGATTATTGGGATGACAATAATCGTAGTCTCCTTTTTCTTTGCCGAGGTATTGCAGAGCTATATTGGCAATAACTTCGTTGGCGTTCATGTTGGTGGAAGTACCGGCACCGCCTTGTATCATATCTACGATGAATTGTTTGTGGTATTTGCCGGCGAGTAACTTGTCGCAAGCGAAGCAAATGGCTTCGGTCAATTCTTTGGAGAGTACACCGACTTCATTGTTTGCCAAAGCGGCAGCTTTTTTTACCATAGCCAGGGCATTGATGATTTCGGGATAAAAACTCAGGTTGACTCCCGATATATCAAAGTTCTCTTTGGCTCGCATGGTTTGTATGCCGTAAAAAAATCGGTCGGGCATGTCGCGTTCGCCTAATAAATCATGTTCTCGACGAAGGTTTCCGGAAGCATATTGGGCTCCGATGTTCATCAGTCGTGTATTGGAATAAGCCATTCGGCGAGAGAGAATTTGTGTGATTTCTGTAAATATTTTCACGGAAATTGTTCCATTTTGATGTAGAACTTCTTTGAGTTTTTCGGCATCAATTTGCAAAACTTCGGTGCTTTTTAAAGCTTCGGCAGAGGTGGAATGGGGAGAATCGTCCACAATGGCTCCTTCGCCGATAAAGTCGTATTTGTTAAATTCTACGATGTCTTTTTTTTCTCCGAAAGGAGTTTGTTTGCTTAATTTTACTTTTCCGGAGCAAATCAAATGAATATGGCTTCTTTGGCAACCTTCTTCAAATAAAAAGTCTCCTTTGGAGATTTTTTTCTCGCGGGTGATCTTCGCAATTTGCTCAAGTTCGGATTCCGTAAAATTTCTGAACAGTTCTGTTTTTTTCAAAAAAGAAATTTTTTTATTTGCATCCATACTATTTTAGTTGTTTGATTATTAAATAAAATAAATTATATCGTTTTTTAATACATTTGCAGATCGTGCAGCTTTTTGTACGTTCCTTTTAAGGCAAGGAGGTCTTCGTGTTTGCCTCGTTCTACGATTTCTCCGTTGTTCAAGACACAGATTTCGTCGGCACTGCGGATGGTGGAAAGGCGGTGAGCGATGACAATCGAGGTTCTGTTTTGCATGATGTTGCTCAAGGCGTTTTGCACCAGTTTTTCTGATTCGGAGTCTAAGGCAGAGGTGGCTTCATCTAAGATCAGGATGGGCGGGTTTTGAATGACAGCGCGAGCGATGCTCAGTCGTTGTTTTTGACCGCCGGAAAGTTTGCTGCCTCGGTCGCCGATATTGGTTTGGTATTTTTGGGGAGTTTTTTCGATAAATTCCTTCGCATTGGCTATTGTTGCGGCTGCTTCTACTTCTTTTAAGTTAGAATTTTCTTTACTGAAAGTGATATTGTTGTAGATCGTATCGTTGAATAAGACAGCTTCTTGATTGACATTGCCCATGAGTTGACGAAGGTCATGTATTTTCATTTCTTTGATGTTTACTCCGTCGATTAAGATTTCACCTTCGGTAACGTCATAGAAACGGGGCAAGAGATCGACCAAAGTTGATTTTCCGGATCCGGAGTGCCCGACTAGGGCAATGGTTTTTCCTTTTTCGATTTTCAGGTTGATATTTTTCAGGACATATTCGGATTCGTATTTAAAAGACACGTTTTTGTACTCGATACATGAGTGAAAATCAGAGATATTCAGCGCTTCGTCTTTTTCTTTGATATTGTTTTCGGCCTTTAATATTTCTTCGACTCTTTGTATGGATGCAGCTCCTTTTTTTATGGTGTAATATGCTCTGGATAAGGATTTTGCGGGAGTAAGTATTTGTGAAAATATGGCGATGTAGGTAATGAATAATTCTCCGGTAAGGGAAGAGGAATGATCCAAAACCATGGAACCTCCATAGATAATGATGATAGAAATTACGGTAATTCCGAGAGTTTCGCTGACGGGTTGTGAGAGGGCGTATTTGCGTGTTACTCGATTCATCAGTTTGTAAAATTCATCAATATACCCCTGATAGCGTTGCGAAACGGTTTTTTCGGCGTTAAAAGATTTGATGATGCGCAGTCCTCCCAAAGTTTCCTCGATGATTGAAAGAATTTCACCGGCTTTGACTTGTCCTTTGATTGAGGTACGTTTTAGTGATTTTCCTATCAAACCGATGATGAGCCCTACCAAAGGAATAAATCCGAAAACGAATAAGGTTAAGCCCGGGCTTATGTATATCATGTAAATCAAAAAAACAACGATGGTCAAAGGATCTCTGCAAAGGGTGTTGAGAACACCGGTTACAGTCGCTTTGATGACTTCAATATCTCCCGAGGTACGTGCCATGATGTCGCCTTTTTTTTCTTCCGAGAAAAAAGCCAAAGGAAGTTCTAATATCTTGTTATACAGTCTTTTTTGGAAGTCTCGTACAGTTCCGTTCATTACCGGAGCCATGTAATAACTGGCAAAGTATGCAAAAATGCTTTTAAGTAAAGTTGCGATGATAATTCCTAAACAAACAAATATCAAGGCTTGCAATTTTCCTTTTTCCGAAATAATTTTACTCAAAAAATAATAAAAATTATGTTGCAATACTTCCCCGGAAAATTTCCACGGAAGCATCTCGAGAACGGGTTTGGTTTTTTCAAACAAAAGTTGCAGAAAGGGTATAATCAAAGTAAACGAGAATAAGGCAAAAATCACCGACAAAAAATTGAACAGAAAGTTTGCCAAAGCATATCTCCAATAATGGAGTGCATAACCGAATATAGTTTTAAGGTCTCTCATCCCGCGAGTTTGATTTATCAAAAAAGCAAAGGTATAATTTTATTATTTATGCCAATGATTTGAGTTTATATTTGCAAACAAAAATAAAAAATATTTCAAAAGAGATGAAAATTAAGATGTATTTGCTTTTTTTTTCAATAAAGTTTATAAATAACTGATATTCAGATATTGGAAATATACGATGAGGTATGTCTTATGTCCTTTACAGAATTGAAATTTTTTATAAAAAATAAGTGTCGAAACAATATTTCTCTATTTTTTGTGTTTTGATTTAAAATATGTTGTTATCTTTGCCGGACGATGTTTGTCGTTTGAATTTACCTATGAAATCTATTAAGTTCATATTATCTTTATTGCTTTTTGCCGGAATTTTTTCTTCCTGCGAGAAGCGGGTTATTATCCCGGAAGATACATTTGAGGTAAAAATTCGCGATGCTCAGAACCAAAAGTTTGAAGTAAAAGAGGCTCTTATGAATAAGGGACTTACCTTAATTACGGCAGGCAAGAACACTTCCGGAGATGTTTTGCAGGTAAAAATCAGTGTAAATGCCGATAAAGAAGGTGTTTATAAACAAACTTTTGATTATAAAACGGGAGTTGCCATTTCGCAATGCATGCTTGATTATGAAGAAACGGACTCGTTAAATCATGAGTTTTATTTTTCAAAGTCTTATGAAGGCTATGTGAATATTGCACGCATAGACCCGGAGCGCCGACAAATGTCCGGAGATTATTCTTTTGTGCTTAAACCGTTAACGAAAAAGACCGGCTCTTTTATCGTCAAGGGAAGCTTTGAGAAGGTAAATTTCAAGTAGGCTTTTGTAAGCATTTTATTTTTCTTTCCTCTACATTTTTAAAATTTCTGTATTTTGATGGATGATGTTTATTTCATGAAGCAGGCTTTAGAGCAGGCTCGGATTGCTTTTAATTTGGGTGAAATTCCTGTCGGCTCTGTTGTCGTTTGCAAGAATAAGATCATTGCTCGTTCTCATAATTTGACGGAGACTTTAAAAGATGCAACGGCTCATGCCGAAATGCTCGCGATAACTGCTGCGGCAGAATATCTGGGTTCTAAATATCTGAATGAATGCAGTTTATATGTTACTTTGGAACCTTGCCCGATGTGTGGAGGTGCTTCTTATTGGGCAAAAATAGGGAAGATTGTTTATGGAGCTTCCGAAGAAAAGCGGAAGGGAATCAGTGCTTTCGGCAATGACTTGATACATCCGAAAACCACAATCATCGGAGGAGTATTGGCCGACGATTGCGGTGAATTATTGCGTCTTTTTTTTAAAGAAAAAAGGGGTTTGTAGTTCTTTGATTGTTAAAGGACTATTTTTCTTCGATCCTGACGGGCACAGGTCCTCCCGTAGTGAGGTACCCCCCTCCTATTTTATCCAAATTTACGTTCAAAGATTTGTTTGTCTCCACACCGGAGATGTTTACGTCAATAATTGAAGAGGGAGTCAAACGAACATTGACGCTTCCGTCTTCATTTAAAGGAACTAAGCCGTAATTCATTTCGGTTTGCAAGTTTTGGATTTGCCGGTTTGTTTTTTGTTCGGCTTTTGCGGAAGGTATGATATTCAGTCGGCTTAAAGTCAATAAAGTGAGGTTCAAGGCTATAATGCCGAGCAGTATTTTTGTCAAGCGATCTATTTTCATTTTTACTTTTTTAGGAGTTCACTTGGTTTTCTATTTCTTCAGCAAGCATCGGATCCACAAGTACTCGACCGCAATGTTCGCAGGGGATTATTTTTTTGCGTGTGGCAATGTCAAGTTGTCTTTGGGGCGGAATTTTGTTGTGGCAACCGCCGCAGGCTTCTCTATCCATGGAAACTACAGCGAGTCCGTTGCGTACTCGTGTGCGGATATTGGTGTAGGTTTTTAATAATCGTGAGTCAATTTCTTTTTTTACATTTTCAGCTTGATTCAGCAGAGCTGTTTCTTCGTTCTGGGTTTCGTTTTTTATGGCGTCAAGCTCGTCTTGTTTTTCTTTGAGTTCAAGCGTCTTGTCTTTGATTTGTTCTTTGATTTCTTTGGTTTTTTCTTTTATCTCTTTAATTTTTTCTTTGCTTTGTTTGATTTTTTTCTCGCAAAGTTCAATTTCTAATTTTTGAAATTCGATTTCTTTGTTCAGGGAGTCAAATTCTCGATTGTTTTTTACAGACATTTGCTGATCTTGATATTTTTCGATCTTTTCTCCGGCTTGAAGCATTTCGTTGTTTTGTTCGGCAATATTGTTGGTCAATTTTTCGGTTTCTTCCTTAAAATTTTCAGATCTTGTTTCTAAACCGGTGATGGTATCTTCCAGTTCTTGTACTTGTAAAGGGAGTTCGCCGCGAAGGGTAGTTATTTCATCTATCTTTGAATCAATGGTTTGCAATTCAAACAGTAGTCTTAATTTTTGTTCTTCGGTTTGTATTTTAACTTCGGACATGATTATAAGTATTTAATTGGATTTGTATTTATATCTGATAAAAAACACGCAAATTTACTATTTTTTTTGGTAAGTGCATCATAAATTAGATTTTTTGTGAATTGTTCGGTTTCGTAATGTCCGGCATCTACGATGATAATTTGTTCGTTTGCTTCGAAGAAATCGTGGTATTTGAAGTCGGAAGATATAAATACATCGGCTTTTTGTTGTATGGCGTCTGCGAGCAAGAATTGTCCGGATCCTCCGCAAAAAGCGATCTTTTGTACTTCTTTTTTTATGGTTTTGGTGTATTTTAGGCACTCACAGCGCAATTGTTTTTTGACGTTTTTGAGGAATGTTTCAACCGGTATTTTTTCGGGCAATGAGCCGATCATTCCGCTGCCGATCTGAGGATGAGGATTGTGCAGGGGGAATATATCGTAGGCAGGTTCCTCATAAGGGTGATTTTTTATAAGTGACTGAATAACTTGATATTCTGCGTGTTTAGGATATATGGTTTCAAGTTTTATTTCTTCTTCGGTGTGTATTTCTCCTTTTTTTCCCACGTAGGGATTGGTATCTTCTCCGGCGCGAAAGCTGCCTTTTCCGTCTGTATAAAATCCGCAATAATCGTAATTCCCGATTTGTCCGGCTCCGGAAGTCAAAATTGCTTGTTGGACTTTTTCAAAATGGGAGCGGGGAATGAAGGTTACAAGTTTGCGCAGATGTCCGGAGAGGGGGCGAAGTATCTGCCGGTTTTGAAGGTTTAATTTTTCGGCAATGCGTCCATTTACGCCTCGGGCTACGTTATCAAGATTGGTATGAAGGGCATAAATTGCGATGTCGTTTTTTATGGCTGCCAACAGGGTGCGTTCGACATAATTTTTTCCGGTGATTCTCTTTATTCCTTTGAAAATCAGCGGATGATGGGAAATAATGAGTTCGGCTCCCTTGCTTACGGCTTCTTGTACGACTTCTTCGGTAACATCTAAGGTGATCAATGCCGATTTTATTTCTTTTGATTGGTCGCCGACTAACAAACCGCTGTTGTCGTAGGACTCTTGCAGGCTGAGTGGGGCAAGGCTTTCGAGATAGTTTGTGATTTCCTTGATTTTCATTGTTTTATGTTTTTGTACTCCGGAATATTTCTTACAAATTGATAAGTTTTGTCGGTATTATTCATACGGCAACAATAATGCTCTTTACCGTTTGTAACTATCAGATAATCAGAATGAAACTTCATATTATAACGTGCAATTTGGTCGAATGTTTTTTGGGAGATTTGCACCTGAGGAGCTTTGCACTCCACAAGCAATTGCACCTTTTGTTTGGGATTATACAAAACAATATCCGCCCGTTTCTTGAGGTTGTAGATTTTGAGTTCTTTTTCTACTTGCATCAAACCTTGGGGATATTTTTTTTCATTCACCAGAAAATGTATGAATCGTTGCCGGACTTCTTCTTCCGGAGTCAATCGTACGTATTTTTTCCGGATAATATCCCAAACATATATTTTTTGGTTTTCTTTTTTTAGTTGTAAGGGATATTGTAAAATATTGATATTCATATACTTATAAGTATTTTTTTATATCTAATTTTTCCGGTATAAATTGACTAATATCGCCTCCGTGTCTTAGAATATCTCTTAAAATAGTTGAATTTACGGGAGTATGTTCTGTTTCTGTCAATAAAAATATAGTTTCCAGCTCTTCGTGCATAAAATGGTTGATTTGAGCAATGGCACGTTCATATTCAAAATCGGCAGCAGTTCGTAATCCTCTGATTATAAAATGAATATCTTTTTCTTTGCAATAATCGACAGTCAATTTGTGATATTTTTCGACTTGAATCCTTTTCTCATCTTTAAATATATCTTTGATCATTGCTACACGAATATCGGGCGAAAAAAAACTATTTTTGCCCGGATTGTAACCCACGGCTATCAAGATTTCGTCAAAAAAATTTAAACTTCTGATTACCAAGGATTCATGACCTATCGTAAAAGGATCAAAAGAGCCCGGAAATATTGCTTTTTTTTTCATAACTGTATTTTCAAAACAAGCAACAAAGATAGAAAATCTTTTTGTCTTTCCGGATTTCCTTTTTTGTTTCGTTGAAAAGATAATTTTTCAAAAAAAATTTGTGAACTTGCGAACTTAAATGTAATTTTACGTTTCACAATATAAAATTATAGTTATGCGAAAATTTCTTATATACGCTTTATTGGTAGTCATTGTCGGGATATCCGGATTTATGGCTTTTGTTTATTATGTTCCTTTCAGTGAGGGATTTAGATCAGGAGAATTGATCAAATTCAGTGAGCGGGGAGTTATGATTAAAACTTGGGAGGGGCAGTTAAGTTCCGGAGTTGCTCAGGAAAGTCACTTTTATTTTTCTGTTTTGGATAGCGAAGAAGAAGTGATCAAACAGTTAAAAGAGTTGCAAGGACAACGTGTAAGGCTCACATACAGTGAGAGATACAGAACATTTGCTTGGTGGGGAGATACGCGCTATTTTATTACAAATGTGGAGCAAGTAAATCCGCAATCAACAACAAATATGCAGCCCTCAAATGCGTATAATCCGCAAACCGGGCAACAAGTCGGTAATGCAAACAACAATGCTGCGCAAAATCCACAAAATTGCGATTTTCAGCAATTAAAAGAAGAAAACCAACGCTTGAAAGAAAGAGTTGATCGTCTGGAAAAAGAATTTTATGAGTTGAAATTTGGGAAAGAATAGAGTCATCAAAAGATAGTTCAACTATTAGATTGAATTTTCAGTCGTTACGAAATAACAAACGGGCGAGAGGATAAAAATTTCCTTTTCGCCCGTTTTTTTTGATTTATTATCGCTTTGTTTTTTCTTCCGATTGTATTCTTTGGAAGATTTACGGATGTAATCTGCCGTAGAGTCTGGGAAAGGGGATCGTTTCTCGGATGTGTTGTGTGCCGCAAATCCAAGCAACCGTGCGTTCCAGTCCCAATCCGAATCCGGCATGCGGTACTGATCCGTATTTGCGTAAATCCAAATACCATTCAAAAGCAGAAATAGGCAATTGATGTTCGTGGATTTTTTCTGTCAAAAGTTTTAAATCGGTTTCTCGTTCTCCGCCGCCGACAATTTCTCCGTATCCTTCCGGAGCTAAAACATCTACTCCTTTCGCCAATTCCGGATTCTCTGAGTCGCGCTTCATGTAGAATGCTTTGATTTCATGCGGCCAGTTATATACCATCACCGGTACGTCAAACATACGAGTTATGGAAGTTTCGTCGGATCCGCCAAAATCATTGCCGTAAGTGAAATTTTTGGCAGATTCAATCCAATCCGGAATATTTTTTTCTTTTTTCCTCAAATCATTGACTTCTGCTTTCATCTTATCTATCTTGTTGCGCAAGAAATTGCGTTTCCCTTTTTTGATTCCGCCTTGGTTGATTTCGGCTTCGCGTTCTTCGATGCCTTTGAGCAAACTTTCAATGGTCTTCTTGACTTCTGCCAATTCGTTTTCTAACAATTCAATGGTTGTGTATCCGTTAATTTTCTTTTCTCCTTTGATAATGGCGGCTGCTTCTTGGTAGGTGAGCCGGGGGAAAGCTTTGGTCTTTATGTTTTCAAAAACGGTGGTGTCTCTTTCTAAAATCTCCAATTCGGTTTTACAATGTTCCAAAATGTCGGTAACAATATATTTTATGAATTTTTCTATCAAATCCATGTTCATGTCATTGTCAAAAAAGGCCATTTCGGGTTCAATCATCCAAAACTCGGAGAGATGTCGTCTCGTTTTTGATTTTTCGGCTCTGAAAGTAGGACCGAAAGTATATATTTTCCCCATAGCCATAGCCATGGCTTCGCCATAAAGTTGCCCGGTTTGAGCCAAGTAAGCATCTTGGTCATAAAATTTTGAGGCAAACAGGGTTGTTGAACCTTCGGCAGCATTTCCCGTAAATATAGGGGAATCGGTTTGTACAAATCCTTCTTTTTGGAAGAAATTATTGATGGCAAAGATTACGCGGTTTCTTATTTTTAGGATTGCCCATTGGCGTTTGGAGCGAAGCCATAAATGGCGATTATCCATCAAAAATTCGATGCCGTGTTCTTTATTGGATATGGGATAATCCTCCGAAGTACCGATAATTTCGAGTTCGGAAACATAAAGTTCATAGCCTCCGATTTGTTTTTCGTCTTTTACTATTGTTCCTTGGAGTTTTACGGAAGTTTCTTGACTCAATCGGTGAGCGATTTCAAATTTTTCGGCAGAAATTTTGGATTCATCTACGATGCATTGTGCAAATCCACTGCCGTCTCGCAAGATGATAAATTCCAAACCTTTTGCACTGCGCTTATTTGTTACCCAGCCTTGTACTTCGATTTCTTTTCCCGTAAAGTATTGAAAATCTTTTATTTGTATCATCATTTTGATTTATTTTATTTCTCTTAAATTGTTGCAAAGGTAGTTTTTTTTTAGAATTACAAGAGATTTAGGCGGGAAAGCTTGCCGGCTACAGAAATACTATTTCCCGGATAAGCTCTTCGCCGGCTTCTTGATTCAGGCGCGTCAAGATGATTGATTTCATCATGGAAAGTTCATGTTTAACAACCGAGGAACGTAGTTTTACAAAGTAAACATCATCTTTGATATATACATATTGAGTTTGTTGCTCCACTCCTGCTCCCATAATATTGCCCCACGATTTTTTGAGATGGATTTCTTTTAACTTTCGATCGCCGCCGATTGCTTTTACAAATCGATTCAATACGTTTCCGAGAGGTTCTGTTTTGTGGTATCTCATTGTTAGGGTTTAAATGATATTTACTTCCGGCTCTATTTTTACCTTAAACTTTTGATAAACAGATGTTTGTATGTATTTTGAAAAGTCCGATATTTCTTTGCCTGTTGCTTTGCCGTGATTAACGATGACCAAGGCTTGCTTATCGTGCGTACCAACATTTCCTTTTCGGGCCCCCTTTAATCCGCAAGAGTCAATGAGTTGTCCCGCAGCTAATTTCACCTTGTTTTCTTCGGCAGGGTAGGATACTAAGTCCGGGAAATGCACTTGTAAGTTTGCAAAATGTTTCTGATCAATCACGGGATTTTTGAAGAAGCTGCCTGCATTCGGAAAATCCTCTACCGCGGGAAGTTTGTTTGTGCGGATCTCAATGATGGCTTTTCGGACATCTTTCGGAGTCGGATTTTTGATTCCGGAAAACAGGTCATTCAAACCACCGTAAGTTAAGTTCAGTTTGGGATTTTTCTTTTTGGACAGTTCAAAAGTAAGGTCGGTCAAAATAATCTTCCCTGCCCACTTATTTTTAAAAATACTGTTTCTGTAAGTAAACAAGCAGTCTTCTTTGAAAAATCTTAAAGTTTTTCCGTTTGCCAAACTAATGCCTTCGGCTTTGTAAAATATATCTTTTTGTTCGACTCCGTAAGCTCCGATGTTTTGTATCGGGGCAGCACCTGCGGTGCCCGGAATCAAAGACAGATTTTCAGCACCGGCATAGCCTTGATTGACGGTAAAAGAGACAAAATCGTCCCACAATTCGCCGCCGGCAACTTGCACACGTACCCGCTCTTCGTCTTCACTCTCAATGCGGATGCCTTTGTTTTGCATGATAAGTACAATGCCTTCAAAGTCTTTGGTAAACAGGATATTACTGCCTTTCCCGAGGATTAATAGAGGATAGGTCCGGGCGTATTTCGAGTGTACAAATCGGAGGATATCTTCGTTAGAATGTACAAAAAAAGCATACAAGGCACGAGCATCAACTCCGAAAGTGTTGTATGCCTTCAGGTTAAAGTTTTCGTGTATAAACATTTTGGGGAGGGAGGATTTTTATCCTTTATCGCTTGGGGCTTCGGAATCTACTTTTACTTTCATAATGAAATATTTATAGCCCGGAGATGCAGGGAAAAACATATATTCAAGAGGGTTTCCGGTTTTTCGGACGATGTCGATAAGTCCGAGTCCGGCGCCTCCTTTCCCGGAAATGCGTCCTTCCCTCAATTGTTTTTTATACATGGCTTTCAAATCCGCCGGAGAAGCAGCGTTCAGGTCATCCATGACTGTTTTAAGTTTTTCTTCTTCATCAACCAAAATAGAGTTGGAAGTGATGATGTGGTATGCATCATTCTTTTTTCCCAACATAAATAAGCCGTGTCCCATTTGTATGTCGTTAAACATGTTGGTTGAATGTTTGGTCATGTTTTGCAATACTTCGATCATCGTATGATGCAGGGTACGTTGTACGGCTTTGGATTCGTTGGTTTTTTCGGTTTCATCGCCGGTGAGTGCGGTAAAAACTTTGGTGATGGTATGGTTGAATTTACCTACATAAACCAACGAGATACCGTGTTCTTTAAAACTGTCATAAAGTAAGATCAAAGAACCTAAAAAAGACGAATCAAAATCTTTCATAATATTTTTTTGCTTTAAAATTTTATCAAAAATAGAAATTATTCGGACAAATTTAATACTATTTTTTAATTTTGTTTCCTGTTTGTAAAAAATATTCTTGAACAAGATTTTAAAAATGCATATATCTCTTTGATTATGAGAGATTTAACAAAAATTTAAACCAATGAAAAATATATCTTCTTTTTTGTTATTTGTCCTTTCTTTGACAACTTGTCTTGTCGGTTCGGCTCAAAAAAAATTTTCTCTTTCCGACCAATGGCGTACTTGGACTTTTTATCCCCGGTCGGTGTATGGAGTAAGCTCCATGAATGACGGAAAACATTATACAACAATCAATCGTGAAGGAAATATCGAGCAGTTTTCGTATGCGGACGGTAATCGAACAGGAGTTGTTTTTAAAGCGGCTACATACGGTATCAAGCCTTCGGATTATGCTTTCAGCAAAGATGAGTCCAAATTGTTGCTTGTTACGGAGAAGGAAAGTATTTATCGGCACTCGTTTTTGGCGGAGTATTATATTTATGACATCCGGTTGCAGTCCTTGCAGAAACTTTCTGATGAGGGAAAGCAACAGGTGGCCGGCTTTTCTCCGGCTGCGGATAAAGTCGCTTTTGTTAGAGATAACAACCTGTTTATCAAGGATTTAAAATCAGGAGAAGAAAGGCAAATAACGCAAGACGGAGAATATAACAAAATCATTAACGGTATTCCTGATTGGGTGTATGAAGAAGAGTTCGGATTCAACAAAGCTTATACTTGGTTGCCGGACGGAAAGCATTTGGCATATATTAAGTTTGACGAAACGCATGTGCCTACTTACGGGATGCAGATGTATGCCGGAAAAAATCCGGAACTTTCCGAAAATGAATTGTATCCGGAATATCGTACATTCAAATATCCCAAAGCCGGAGAAGATAACTCGATAGTCTCAGTGCACGTTTATGATTTGGAATCGCAAAAAACAATCACTGCCGACATCGGTAAAGATACCGACATTTACATTCCCGGAATCCGGGCTATGCACGCAAATGATAAATTTGCAATTTTCAAACTCAATCGTTTGCAAAATAAATTTGAAATGCTGTATGCAAATGTAAAAACCGGCAAATGCAAAACGGCTTATACCGAGGAAAATAAATATTATTTTGATGCCGATGATTTAAAGAATATCCAGTTTACAAAGGACGGAAAATATTTTTTTATGACTTCCGAGAGAACGGGTTACAGACATCTTTTCTTACATGACATCTCAGGAAAAAGTTTGCAACAGCTCACTTCCGGGAAGAATGAAATCATTACATTTTACGGCTATAATCCTGATACAAAGCTTGCCTATTTCAGTGCATTTGACAACTCTCCGATCAATACTGCCATATACAGTGTTCATCTCAAAAACAAAAAAACACGTAAACTTTCGCGAAAAAAAGGAACAAACCAAGCTGAATTCAGCAAAAACTTTACCTATTATATCGACTTTTTTTCTGATGCCTCGACTCCTCCTTTTGTAACTTTGCATACTTCTAAGGGAAAGAAAATCAGAATATTAGAAGATAATAAGTCATTGAACAAAAAAATAAAAGATTACGGAGGAACTCGTAAAGAATTTTTTAATTTTACTACTGATGAAGGAGTTAATCTGAATGCTTGGATGATTAAACCGCCTCATTTTGATAAAAATCGCAAATATCCTGTGATCATTACCCAATACAGCGGTCCCGGTTCGCAGGAAGTCGAAAATAAATGGGATTTTAATTTTGTTTGGAATTATTTACTGGCACAGGAAGGGGCAATTGTGATGTGTGTAGATCCCCGCGGCACCGGAGGAAGAGGAGAAAAATTCAAAAAGATGACTTACCTTCAATTAGGGAAATATGAAACTGAAGACCTCATCGCCACGGCGCGCTGGTTGCAAAAACAACCTTATGTAAATCCTCAAAAAATAGGCATCTGGGGGTGGAGCTTTGGAGGATTTACCACTGCAATATGCATGACCAAAGGAGCCGACTATTTTGCGGCAGGTATATCCGTTGCACCGGTCACCAATTGGAGATACTATGACAATATTTATACCGAACGTTTTATGCGTACGCCCCAAGAAAACCCCGGCGGATACGACAATAATTCTCCCACCAATTTTGCTTCAAAATTGAAAGGGAAATATTTATTGATACACGGTTCGGCAGATGACAATGTACATTTGCAAAATACCATGGAATTTTCGGAAGCTCTTGTACAAGCCGACAAAACTTTCGAGCAGTTTATTTATACGAACCGCAATCACGGTATTTTTGGCGGTAACACCCGTTACCATTTGTACAGAAAAATGCTTAACTTCTGGAAAGAACATTTGCTTTCAAAAGAATAAAACCGAAAGGCAAAGAACATTTGCCTTTATATACAAAAAAAGAGTAAGCCATTGGCTTACTCTTTTTTTGTGACCCCTCTGCGACTCGAACGCAGGACCCACGGCTTAAAAGGCCGTTGCTCTACCGACTGAGCTAAGAGGTCTTCCCCCCTTTAATAAGGGAGTGCAAAAGTAAGGTCATTTTTTTTAACAGACAAATTTTTTCTCATTTTTTTCAAAAGAAAAAAATTATTCAAACAAAAGACGCTCTACATAATTTCTGTAATCCTCTGTTGCTCTGGTGATTAAGTCGTATGCCTCTGCTTTATTGTATATGTGAGAAATTTCACATCGATTTTCTTGCCCGTCCGGCATATCTTTGTAAGTCAAGAAATAATGCTTCAAGCGATCAAGTACCGCCGCAGGACAATCATTAATATCTTGAAACTCTCCATATACAGCATCATTTTTCAAAATAGCAATAATTTTATCATCAGCTTCGTTGCCGTCAATCATACGAAAACCTCCGATTGGTTTTACTTGTACCAAAATATCTCCGTGTGCAATTTCTTTTTCCGTCAGTACACAAATATCCAGCGGATCTCCGTCTCCTACAATATCAGGTCTTTCTAACTTATCGATGCTGGCTTCTGCCACTTGTTGTCCGCAAAAAGTTTGCGGAATAAATCCGTACAAAGCGGGCAAAATACTTGAATATTTATGCGGACGATCAATTGTCAAATATCCGCTGCTTTTATCCACTTCATATTTTACGGTATCCGTAGGAACCATTTCGATGTAGGCAGTCAATATTTTGGGACGGTTTTCACCGATTTCAATACCGTGCCACGGATGCGAACGGTAACGCAACCCCATTAATTTTCCTATCGGGTCAAGAGCTTTCTTTCTCATAATTTTTCTTTTATTTGTTGCAAAGGTATACTTTTTTTGAAAATCAATAAAAAAATGACTACTTTTGTAGGGTAAGGCAAAACTTCAAAACATGGGCAAAGAATTAATACGCTTTGATTGGGCGATAAAAAGATTATTAAGAAATAAAGCTAACTTTGTAGTCTTAGAAGGATTTTTGAGCGAATTACTGTTTGAAGACATCAAAATCAAGAAAATTCTTGAAAGCGAAGGCAATCAAGAATATGACGAAGATAAATTTAACCGAGTCGATATTCTCACCGAAAACTCTAAGAACGAGTTAATCATAATAGAGATCCAAACCACCTATGAGATTGATTATTTCCACAGAATGGCTTACGGTACCTCAAAAGTCATCACCGAAAACTTGGAAAAAGGACAAAAGTACCACAAAATCAAAAAAGTCATTGCTATCCATATCGTATTCTTTGATTTGGGACAAGGTCAAGATTATATCTACAAAGGACAGACCGATTTTAAAGGTATTCACAACCAAGATACGCTGAACTTATCCGAAGCTCAAAAAAAGACTTTCTTCAAAGAAAGAGTTGCGGATATTTTTCCGGAATATTATTTGCTGAAAGTCAATCAATTCAACGATGTTGCCAAAAACACTTTGGACGAATGGATCTACTTTTTGAAAAATGACGAAGTCAAAGACGACTTTAAAGCCAAAGGTTTGAAAGAAGCCAATCATGTATTGGACATCATGCGCTTGGGCAAAAAAGAACGTTACGGCTACAATCGTTATTTGGACAGTTTGCATTTAAAAGCAAGCGAAGCCTTTTCTTTGAAAATAAAATACAAAGAAGAAGGTCGAGAAGAAGGAAGGAAAGAAGGGCTGCAAGAAGGAATTGAGAAAGGAAAGGTTGAAGAAAAAATAGAAATAGCGAAGAATCTGTTAAAATTAGGTTTAGAAATAGAGTTTATAAAGAAATCAACGGGATTATCAGAACAAGAGATAAATTCTTTACAATAAGAAAAATACCTATCTTTGCGCCCTGAACCGATGTATAAGTATAAACAAACGGTAACGGCTAACCGCAACACAAATGAATCAAAATTGTATCAACCGCCGAAAGTTACAAGCTGATAACCGCCGGTATAAAATTTAAACGTATGAAAAATACACTGAAAATTTTCGGAATACTCTTGATGAGTATGTACTTTGTCGCCTCTTGTAAGAAAGACGAGCCGGCAAAAGTGAAAGTGGAGAGCATCAAGCTCGACAAAACAAATGTATCCTTGGTGGCAGGAGCAATGCTGCAATTGAACGCAACGGTAATGCCCGCCGATGCTGCCGACAAAACCGTAACATGGAAAAGCAGCGACCCGACAATTGCCACCGTAAATGAGACAGGACTTGTAACCGCCGTAAAGGAAGGGAGCGCAAACATTATTGCAGTGACCCAAGACGGTAACAAAACCGATACCTGCAATTTCTTGGTAACCGCCGAAGGGGTACCGGTAACAAGCGTAAGCCTGAACGAGGCAAATATAGAAAAAAAGGCGGGAGAAACATTTTTGTTGGTGGCAACGGTGAAACCTGAAAATGCAACCAACCAAAACCTGACTTGGACAAGCGATAATGAAGATGCCGCGACAGTGGATCAAGACGGATTGGTAACTTGTAACAAACAAGGAAACGCTAAAATTAAAGTAACCACCCAAGACGGCAACAAAACAGCCGTTTGTAATGTAAAAGTAAACCCAATAATGTTAGAAGATATAGTGTTAGAAGAAAAATACTATATGGGAACTGACGAGGAAAAAACCATAAAAATAACCAAAGTACCGGCAAATGCTACCGAAGAGGTGGTGTTAAAATGGAAAACAGAAGACCCAAGTATAGCAACCGTAGATAATACGGGTAAGGTAACTACCGGAAATATATTAGGCGAAACAATCCTTACCGTAAAAACAGCAGATGGTAGAATTATGAAAACCTGTAAATTGTTAATACAACCTAAAATGACCTTTACAACCGCTAAAAATGAACTAAAATTACTTATAAATGCTAAAGATGAAGATAAAAACGGTGTATGGATAGACCTTGATGGTAATGGTGTAAAAGAAAGTAGCGAAAATATTTTAGTTTTTGACTCTGAAGAAACCTACACCAAAACAGCCCAAACTATTGCAATTTATGGTAAAGTAACAAGATTGTATTTTGGTACAGATGATGGTTCTTCAGGTTTAACAGATTTAGATGTAAGTAGGAATACGAGTTTAACAAATTTGTATTGTTATCTAAATCAATTAACAAGTTTAGACGTAACCAAAAATGTAAATTTAAGGAGATTAATTTGTAGGTATAACCAATTAAAAGAGTTAGATGTAAGCAAGAATACGAAATTAGAAGAGTTGAATTGTTATCTAAATCAATTAACGAGTTTAGACGTAACCCAAAATGTAAATTTAAAGAGATTAATTTGTGGGCATAACCAATTAAAAGAGTTAGATGTAAGCAATAATACGAAATTAAAATACTTATCTTGTTTTCGAAACCAATTAACAAATTTAGATATAAGCAACAATACGAAATTAGAGAAATTACGGTGTGATAAAAACCAATTAACAAGTTTAGATGTAAGCAATAACACAGATTTAGTAAAATTATATTGTACAGATAACCCAAACCTAACCTGTATCAAAGTAAGTGCTGAGCAAAAAGCAAACATTTCAACTAGTTGGCATAAAGATGATACAGCAATATGGAATGCTACGGGTAAAGATTGTGCAAAAATGAAAGAGCATAACAAATATCAAATGAGTCTTACAACAAATAATATTCAAATAAAATTAGAGATAAAAGCCAAATCCGAAGACCAAGAATATGTATGGATAGACCTTAACGGTAACGGTGAGGAAGACACCGGTGAGCAGGTTACAAAGTTTGGTGAATATGTTCCGTATCTTAAAGTTAATAATCCTCAAACGGTTACAATTTATGGTAAGGTAACAAAATTGGTTTGCCATACCAGCCTTTTAAAAGCCTTAGATGTAAGTAAAAATACAGAATTAGAGTATTTGAGTTGTTATAGCAACAACTTAAAAAAGTTAGATGTAAGTAAAAACACAAAATTAACGGAGTTGTGGACTCAACAAAACCCGGATTTAACCTGTATCAAAGTAAGTGCTGCGCAAAAAGCAAATATACCAAGTAATTGGCATAAAGATGCTACACAAAGCTATAATACAAATTGTGATTAAAAAAAGGCTTTGTTTAAGCTGTAAAAAATCCCCACAGGTTTTCAAAAACTTGCGGGGATTTTGCTTTTGGTGCCATAAGACTTAATCGGCTTTGCGCTTTTTTATATACCATATTGTGGAAAGAGTTCCTGCTAGTGAGCTTAAAACCATAAATTTGGGTTTCTTTGCCTTTTTCTTGGCTTTTCGTGCTAAGGATGTGTTTAAGAGGAATTGTTTGTATTTCAAAAATATGGGCAACATATTCATCAGACTGTGTTGCAAATTGAATTGCTCCAATATTTCGTCGTAAACATCTTGGGGGTTTGCCTTTGTGCTAATCCTGTCAATGCGCTTGCCGATGGTTTGCAGCTTTTTGTTTGAAGCCCGTTCCAATTGTTCTTTTATTTCCCGCAAATCTTTGAGTGTTTTTGCGGGGCGTTCTTCTTTGATTCTGATTTTCATGGGTTTGTAGATTGTTTTTAATTCCTTATTTAGTTATACAGGATTTTGTCGGGTATCAAAAATATCGGCTATATCAATTCTTTTTTCTTTTTCTTGTTGTGCCACTTGAAAACTTGTATTTTCCTCGCTTTAATATCCATAATAAACAAGATTAAACCGTATAAAAATACAAAATTTTGAATTCGTTTTGCAATGGATTGCTTTACGAATCTTTATCATTTTTTCTGAAAAACAAGCTAAGCATAGCTTTTACCAAAGGTCGGTTCAATATTCTTCCCTTAAATATTAAGAACACAAGGATAAAAACCAAATAAATTGCTCCTACCGTTACAAAGCCGAGGATCGGAGATTGCAATATTTTGCCAAGATAGAAAGCCAATGCAAAGGAAAAGAAAAAGAGCGCAAACGGGATCAGTACAAGCAAAATAAAAAACGAATAAAAAGACGAGAAGAACAGCACAAAGCGTTCTGATATATCTAACTTTAATATGTCGTATTTCAATTCAAGGTATTCTTTAAAATCTTCAAACAGATTTTTTAATTCTTTGCTTGTTTTGTAGTTTTCGTCTGACATGGTTATAAGTTGATATAGATTTTCGAGTTTTTTCTTTGCTAACTATTTTATTTCTTTCGATTAACTATTTCTTTAAGATAGCTCTTTTGTTCATCTGTTACCTCATTTTTTGAGAACAAATCAATATTACAATCGGTAATTCTTATTGCAAATTCATCATTTTTTGCCCATTTAATAATATCTTGAGGAAATTCGGGATAATTTATCAAAGACAAATCGCTTTTAATCTTTTCAAAGTCCGGCTCAAAGTCTTCAAAATCTTCTGAGGTTGATTTTTTGTATCCTAATTTGGCAATTTCTTTAAATATTGCATAATCTTCTATTATAATGTCAAAACTCGTTGCCTCAATTTCAAGGTGCTCGAAATAATTTCCCTTAAAATCAATTGTGAAATACTCAGCGTAACGAGTGTCGGCACAAATTAAATGG
>PDWI01000081.1_pt1 | contig 123548 bp, 110 predicted proteins | sample 1430891 | NCBI WGS metagenome assembly PDWI01 (sample SAMN01162508, study PRJNA174530) | Oral metagenome, whole genome shotgun sequencing project. | biome: Marine environment; feature: Marine mammal; material: Swab sample of the gingival sulcus; isolation source: swab sample of gingival sulcus...
TAGACTTCGGTCGTTAAAATCAGGTTAAGCGATTTGTTTGATAAAAATCACTTTTGTGATTTTTATCATTCTCTCCGGTGTTCTGAATAAGCACCCCGCATTAAAACCGGTTAGTGCATCGATAAGGTTTATGTTGCACAATAATTAACTCGAGTGGTAGTTCCCGCACTTCGGCAAGCAGCTCCCGAGCCAGTCGAGATGCAGCAGCCGCCTGCAGAGGGAGGGGGTAGCGGAAAAACAATTGTCTCGTTAAAAATTTAAAGAAGTCGAGGCTGCAGGGACAAAGACTCGACATAAATCTTTTTTTAAGAAAAGAGACAATTTTTTGGAGCGAGGGGGAGTCCCCCCCCCCTTTACAAATTTTTTTTAAACTATTTACAAAATAAAAATATTCCTTTAATATAGTTTAGCGTAATTTTGGAGGGCTTATGAGTTGTGCTGTTATTGATATTGGAGCAAATACAATTCGATTTAGTGTTTATAAATTTGGTGCAGGGTCTTTGAAGCCAATTTTGACAAAAAAAAGTGTTGCGGGGCTGGCTACCTATATTGAGAAATCGGCGCTGTCGGATAAAGGTAAATATAAGTTATCGGGTGTGTTGAAAAATCATCTTACAACTCTACAACAATTGAAGGTGGAAAAAATTTATGCTTTTGCGACAGCTTCTTTGCGAAACACTTCAAATCTTGAGGAGGTGTTGCGGTTTGTAAAAAATAATTGCGATATAGATATTGAAGTTCTCTCTCAAGATGAGGAGGCTCGTTTAGGCTTTTTGGGAATACAAAATTCGTACAATACGCAAGACGGAATTACTGTTGATATTGGTGGTGGTTCAACCGAGATTGTAAAATTTGTAAATTCGGTTCCCGCAGATTCGGTAAATTTTGGGGACGGGTGTCTTTCGTTATATTACAAATATGTTCAAACGCTTTTTCCGACAGAAAATGAAGTTAAAAAAATTGATGAGCACATAAAATCAAAATTACCGGAAGAAAAAAAAGGCGATGCCGATTTGCTCATCGGGATAGGCGGAACAATTAGAGCGCTTGGCAATATTTTAAGTGAGTTAATTCCGGGTAACAGTAACAAGGATTTTACATACGACAATCTTTTGGAGTTCTATTCCGCCATAACAGGGGGCTCTAAGTCAACAATAAAAACTGTTATTCAGGTTGTGCCTGAAAGAATTCACACTATCACAACAGGAACGATTATTCTGAAAAACATTATGGAATATTTTCGTACGCAAAATGTTCATGTTTGCGATACGGGGCTTCGCGAAGGATTTTTTCTGAATAAAGTAAAACAATAAAGTAAAACAATAGCGGAGAAATAAAATGAGTGCTGATTATTTTCAAAACAGAGAGATTTCCTGGCTCAGGTTTAATGAGCGGGTTTTAGATGAAGCATATTCGGAAAATGTTCGCCCGTTGGAAAAGCTGAAATTCATCAGTATTTTTACAAGCAATTTAACTGAATTCTTTATGGTACGAATTGGCAGTTTAACGGAAATGAGTCGATTAAAAAAAGGCTCTAAAGACAACAAAACAGGAATGACTGCAAATGAGCAGATTAAGGCCGTTTTGAATATACTTCCAAAGATGTATGAAAAAAAGGATTTGCTTTTTAAGGCCGTGAGTCAAGAGCTTTCTGAATTCGGTATTCACTGCAAGGATATGTCTTCACTAAGTAAAGATGAATTAACATTTGTAAAAGATATTTTTAATACGGAAATGGCACCGCTTCTTTCGCCCCAAATTATTGATTCCGCACACCCGTTTCCTTTTCTGGAAAATGACACACTCTATATTTTTCTGGAAATGCAGGCCAAAAAAAAGCACCTTTACGGTTTAATACCGGTAAGAAGAGATTATTCGCCATACTTGATTTTACCTGATACCAATAGTTTTAGTTTTATAATGACTGAAAAAATTATTCTGCATTTTGCCGATGAGCTTTTTTCAGGCCTTGCTGTTAAAAGTAAAGCAATTATAAAGATTACCAGAAACTTTGATTTTACAGACAGTAGCGATATTAGAGACGAATTTGAAAACTATAAAGACTATATGAAGGGTGTTATAAAAAGACGAAAACGACAAGAGGCAGTAAGGGTTGAAAGCAACTCGGAGCTTTCAGATTCTATGATGCTTTTTTTGGAAAAGCAAATTGGTGTGCCTATTGAAAAATTTTTTATATCCAAATCACCTCTGAAAATGGAATATGCTTTTAAGCTGGACGAGCATATTCCCTCCGGCATTAAAGAAAAAATCAGCAATATTCCTTTTACACCGCTTTATAAAGGACAGCCTGTCAGAGGCGGGTCTATGATGGAATTCGTTGAAAAAAAAGACCTTATGCTTTATTATCCTTATGACCACATCAGGGTATTTTTAAACCTAATGAAAGAAGCTTCACAAGACCCGCGAGTTATTTCCATAAAGGTTACAATATACAGGCTTGCAAAAAATTCTAAACTTGTAAAATATTTATGTGATGCATCTGAAAACGGAAAAGATGTAACTGTATTCATGGAATTAAAAGCCAGATTTGATGAAGAAAACAATATAAACTACTCGGAGATTTTATATGATTCAGGCTGTAATATAATTTACGGATTTGAACAATTTAAGACGCATTCAAAATTATGTTTAATTACATATAAGGATAAACTTGAGGTTAAATTTATTACACAAATAGGCACGGGAAACTATAATGAGTCAACTTCAAAACTGTACACCGATTTAAGTTTAATTACCTGCAATAAAGAAATTGGTTTAGATGCAAGCGACTTTTTTAAGAATATGGCAACAGGTAATATTTCAGGAAGATATGTACATTTATTACAATCACCTTACGGGCTAAAACCACACCTGCTTGAGTTAATGGAGAATGAAAGAAAAAAAGGTAAAAAAGGAAGAATGTTTTTTAAGGTAAATTCTCTTACCGATAAAGAGCTAATCGAAAAGCTGGTAGAATGCTCGAAGGAAGGGGTTAAAATAAAAATGATTATTCGAGGTATTTCCTGCCTTCTACCAGGTATACCTAATGAAACCGACAATATTGAAATACACAGCATTGTCGGACGCTTTCTCGAGCATAGCAGAATTTATATTTTCGGAAGCGAAAAAAACAAAAAGTATTACATCGCTTCGGCAGATATGATGACCCGCAATATGGAGCGCAGAATTGAAATAGCCGCCCCTGTTTATGATACTGAAATACAAGCCGAGCTGGATAATTATGTAAACATACAATTTAACGACAACATAAAGGGGCGAAAAATGAACCGCTTTGGAGAATATCAAAGCATACCACAAACCGATAAACCAATTTCTGCACATGACTACTTCATGGAGCAAAGTAGAAAAATGTTCCTGGCAAGCTGTGATAAAAACGATAATAAAGGTAAAACAAAAAAAACATCAAAAGGTATTGTTCAACACATTATTTCGCTTTTAGGAAAAAACAAATGATAACAATGTTTCACTGAAAAAAATCGAAACTCAAGTCAACTTTTAATTTAAGCACAAAAATTAGCAAAAAAGCAAGGTACAATTTCCTCATTTATTCATTGCATTTTATTTTCAGCGGAATACCTGCAACACATAGATAAACACAATCGGCCTGCTCGGCAAACCACGCATTTACCATTCCCTGTAAATCAACAAAGGCGCGTGAAACAGGGTGCATAGGAATTATTGAAGACCCAACCTCGTTTGTAACGGCAATAAGGTTAGCGTTTCGCTTTTTAATTTCTGTCAGTAATTCACTAAAATGTTCTTGTGCAAATACAAATGTGCGTTCAATATCTTCGTTTGTAATTTTTGTTTTTGTACCTGTTACTTCAAAAAGAAGACGAGAAATTGAATTTGTGATACAGTCAAGAAGATAATACTTTTCATTCCCAAATGATCCTGAAAAGTTTTTATAGTTTTCATAAGTTCTCCAATTTGGGTTTCTGCGCTTTTTATGCTGTGTAATTCTACTATCCATTTCAGCATCGGTATTTTCCGCTGTTGCAATATAAACAACATCGTTCTCGTTTGACAACAGTGTTTCGGCAAATTTAGACTTACCGCTTCTTTCTCCGCCGGTTATTAAAGTTATCATATTTTATAAACTCCATTTTTAGTTTTGTTTAATTTCGCAAATCAATCAAATCATTTTCATCGATTTTTGTATCTGAAAATTTACCCATATTATAAAAAGTAAAAAGACTTGCATCAATTAAATTAAAAAGCAAAGGACACCCTGTCCCCTCACCCAACCTCATTTTCATATTCAAAACAGGGGAAAGCCCTGTCAGCTCACTTGCAATAACAGCACCTTGTTCCGCAGAGCTGTGTGAAGCAAAAAAATAATCTTTACAAATCGGGTTTAGCTTTATTGCACAAAGTGCGGCAACAGTCGAAATATAACCGTCAATAACACAGGGTAATTTATATGCTGCACAACCTATGTAAAACCCGCACATTGCCGCAATATCAAAACCGCCAACTTTTGCAATGCAGTCAATCGGGTCGTTTGCATCGGGAGAATTTATTTTAATTGCCTTTTCAACAGCTTTGATTTTTTTTTCTCGCATTGCTTTAGTTGTTGACGCACCTTTTCCTACAGTAACTGTTGGGGACACATCTGCAACTGCGGAAAGAACGGCGGCAGTTGTTGTAGTATTGCAAATGCCAAGCTCGCCTGCACCAACTAACTTGTACCCTTCTTGGCTCATATTCTGTGCAACATCAATACCTATGGAAATTAGTTTAAGGCATTCTTCACGGCTCATTGCAGGCTCTTTAGCAATATTATTGGTAGCTTCTCTGAGCTTTTTATTTATTATTTTAGAATTAGTACTGGTTTTTATCAGCCCTACATCATAAACAAAAATTTCGTTTTTTGCAAATTTGGAAATTACCCCAAGTCCTGTTTTTGAATTTACCATGCTTTCTGCAATTAAAAAAGTTGTAATCTGCGGTTGACTTGTAACCCCTTCTTCAAAAACACCATTGTCGGCAGCAAAAACTACAACAGCTTTTTTTTCTGCACTTGGCTTTACGGTGTTTTGTATTGATGCAAGTTTTACTGTCATCAACTCCATTTCGCCCAATGAGCCGGGCGGATGAGCCAATTTATCCCAAAGCGTTTGCATTTCAATAGCAATATCAAAGGACGCCGGTGAAATCATTTTTAAAGTGTTATCAACTATTTTTTGTACTTGCATAAAATTTTCTCCAACCTCTTCGCTTCATCTTTTAAATCTACATTTTGATATTCTAAGCAAACAGAAATTTCTAAATTGTATTTTTCAAGAGTTGAAAACACTAACTCTGCATCTTCTTCGGTAACAGGATTGTGTAAATCGGCACAGCCGTTATTTGAATGCAAGTGCATGTACGAAAGAATATCAGTATTGTTTTTTATCCAATCACCTGTTGACTGCCGAGAAAGATTTGCATGCCCAGTATCCAAATTCAGTTTAACTTGCGGGTGATTAATTTTTCGAATAAGGCTTGAAATAAATTTATCTGTTTTATCGACTACATTTTCCAAAACGACAATACCTTTAAACCCGCTTGCATCTATTGCCTCATGAAAAAAATCTGCGTTGGATTTTACAAACAAATCCCATATTTGATTATCGGAAAACCAAGGCATGGTTTGTGAATGAAAAACAACATAATCAAGATTTAAAACTTTTGCAAAAAACAAATCACGCGTATATAAGTTTTGACTGTATTTTGCAATATCGCGATTAAAACTCGCCAAGTTTACATCTATAAAAGAGCCGTGCATAGATTTTTTTCCGAGAAATTTCGAAAAAGCTTTTTCATATCTACAAAGAGTACGACATATTTCAATTTCCGTCAAACAGGGCTCGGTAAAATCCTGAAGCTCAACACCAATATTAAAATCGTTAAATAAACTCGCATCAAACTCATCGATGGTTTGTACAGCCTTTAAAATAAAACTACTCATATTAACAACAGTCTACACTAAAACCAACAAACACTCAATAGCTAAAAAATATACGTAACTTCTAAAACGAAATATAACAAGAACTAACAAACATTTTATTTGGGCGTTGCGAGCAAAGCTCGCCGGCGTATTAAAAGCTCCGACTAAAAATGCGACAAAAATTATTGTCGCATTTTTATTTTTTGCCTTGTGTTGATACACAAGGCAAAACTTTTAATGTGCCTAACGCAATCTTTCAGTAAATTTTAATACCTAAATCCAAAATAAATCTCAGGAACAAAAGTTCCATACAGAGGATCACTAACCCAATGAACCCATCCGGCTGTTATACCGCAATGTAAACGAGGATGAAATTGCCAACGAATCCCTGTTCCCAATCTTAGCTGAAAATCAGTATCAACATAACTTGGAGTTTCTCCAAGAGTAATAGCAGAACCAAATCCCCCGCCAAACATAAACAACCCGAAAAACCTATTTGTAAAATGATACTCATACAGTAAATCGAGGGCAGTATCAATAGTCAGCATAGAAGAAGAAGTTTTATTTGAGATATTGGAACCAATATATCTGGTATTTACACTGAGTTCACCGCCAAAAAAACCTGTTGCCCTTTTTAACACAATTAAACCTAAAGTAAGTTTTCCGCTAACCGGAAAAAAAAGCTTCCCCGTTGTACGTTTAATCTCATTAGTATAAAGCAAGACGGCAGGATCCCAACCTACATTAAAATAAAACGACAAAGGCCTTCTGTAAGCAAGCTTAATCCCTTTTTCAACATCACCGGTAAGTCCACTTGGATGCTCAACATACACAACAAAATCATCACCGGGGTTTTGTTTTAAGTTTTTAAAAGTTGCACTCAAAACATCACCTTCGGCAGTAATTTCTTTAGGATAAATTACTTTATCGTCAGTATTTTTAAGGTACACCTTCCAATTTTCATCTGCACCCGGCACTATAACCTCAAAAACAGTGGCAACATCATCAAGATAAATAATATCAGGAGAAACGCCCTTAATTTTAGGAATAACTGCTTTTCTTACTTGAAGCGGAATATAATCCGTTGTTTGCTCTTTCATTCCAAGCAAATTATACGCACCAATTTTATAAAAATAATTTCCGGGCTTCAATTGAACCTTATATTCTTCTGTCTTACACTCATCTCGTTTAATTCTTTGCTTTTTATAATTAAAAATGACTATTTCATATTTCGAAGCATTTTTAACCTCTTCCCAGCGCAAAATCTGGGTAAACACAGGCACATCATCTTCCATTTCAAAATAGTAATCAAGGTCTTCATCTCTGTCTTTAGCATAAACAGATACGCAAGTTAGGAAGAATAAAACAATGAATATCTTATTAAGTGTTTTTTTAATAGCCATAGTATGTTCCTCCGGTATCAGGCTCTATTTCCCCAACCTTGGGTATCTTTATAGTAAAGTTGAATTGAGCATGTCGACCTTCTCTAATAAGAGCTTCATCATCTACCATAACTTCAGCCTCTCCGGCAACATCCCAATAAAACTTACCGGCAGACAACATTGACAAATCAGTAAGAATTACACTCGTATCTTTGGTTTGCATTTCTATCAATGGTTTTTTATAGCCCTTTCGATACAATTTAACATAATAATACTGTGCTGAAGGCACCGGTTTCCAGCGACACAAAAGTTCAGGTGTTTTCTTCAAATAATTAGAATCAAACCCTTTCATCATTTTATCTTCAACAAATACAGGTCTTGCCAATGGCTCCAATTTCGGAATAATAATAAAACTGTTATATTCGGTTGCAGACACATCACAGCCATACTGAACAGCCTTAACTGTCCACCTGTAACTACCGGGTTTAGGATCAACAAGCCGCACGGAATTATCGCTTATTCTGACCAATTTTCCGGCAGGTACTTTAACATCATTACAGATAGCCTCAACTACCGGTTCATCAAGAACCTCATCGGATTTCCAGCTTAGAACAGGATTGGTAATTTCAACATCAACTTCTCGCATTCTTGCATTATTCAAAGGAGAAACCAATTCAATAGGATTAAGTACTCTAACAGTGAAGTTTGTACTATTCCTTAGACCTATAATTCGGCTTGACCTAATGGAGTCGTTTGTAAAAGCCTGAACCACTACAGTATAACTGGTTGTTTGAGTGTCATCAACTTTAAGCGAAAATTCGTTTGATGTGTAAAACGGATTTTGTACTTTCATATTACCGTTTTCATCATAAATTTTTAAGTCGTAGAAATCAGCGTCTGCCACTTCAGTCCATTTAATATCCACCATTTGTGAAGTTCCGTTTAGAATGCTTATAAACGAGTCGTTTTCAAAGTCAAGAAGCTCAGGTGGAGCATGTGGTGGAACGACCTCAAGCCCTCTGACTTGCGATTCTGTCAGCAAGGAGCCTTTATCATCATAGCTTTTTACAACCCAGTAGTATTTACCTAAATCCAAATACGGACAGAGGAAGTTAGTTGTTTTTACATCTTGCTGAAGCACTATATTTTTAAAATCCAAGTCTTTTGCCAAATAGAAAACCGTTCTTCCTTCCGTACTCATTTTCCAAGTGAACACCATGGAGTCAGAAATAGACTGTTCAATTCTATACCCTTCAATTGGGGCTAAGGCTTTAATAAATTGATTTCCACTGACATTTTTTACATATCTTTTAGCAGACTCTTGCGATTTTTTTCCTTCGCTGTCTATCCATGAAACAGTCCAGTAATAAGAATCAAGATTCTTTATAGCAGAAGAATTAGTTTCATCAAGTTTAACAAAACTTAACTTTGAATTTATCACTTCAATAGGTGTAGTCGAATCTTCAGATTCATATATGCTAATTTCATAACTCTCTGCTTCCTGTATATTCTTCCACGAAAGGTTCATACCTGTTGAAAGAAAGTTCTCAACATTGTAGACAAAATCAGGAGCAGGTGAAATAATTACAGGAGGCTCTATACCTTCCTTCTTTGTCAATAAAAACTCAGATACAGGTAAAGTACTGTCCTCATTGTTAATACTCAGATGGTCAGGATACATTGGTCTAACTCGCCAGAAATATTTTCCTTCAGTATTAAACTCAGAAATTGTAATAGAATTCATACCCGTTTCTGTTTCAAACAATACATCATCAAATGAAGGAGATTTAGAAATCTGCAGTTTGTAACCGATTGCAACACTGTCCTCTGACCAAACAAAATTGATTTTCGGAGCTTTTGCAAAAAACTCAAACAGCTCTTTGGAAACAGGATTTAAAAGCTTTACCTCTTTTATGCTTTCAATTCTAAATTTTCTGGGTTGTGAAACGGTTCCGTCAGAAGTCTTTACTCTCCAGAAAAAAGCCCCGGAATCTATTTCTGCAACAGCATTACAATATGTAGCACCTGATTTGTTTTCAGTATTTTCAGGCTCAATATTTGCAATGATTTTTTTAAATCCTGAATCTGTAGAAAGCTCTATAAAACCGGGCTCGGAAGTAGTAGTTGACCAAGAAAAGCTGACTGCAGTTTTTTCACTGTTTACTATTGAATGCGAATTATGTTTAGGTGCAATAAGTGAAAAAACAGTCTGTTTTAATTCAATGGCACCTTTCTTTGAGTTAATGGTAACAGTTTCGTTCTTTGTTACAACAACTTCTTTGTTATCTTCATTTACTCGTATTGAGCCTTCAATAACCTCACATTCGGTTACATCCTGATTATCTTTCTTTTTTCTGATTATAACCGTAGTATTTTTTTCAAGCGTTATCTTTTGACCGGATACATTTATTTCACGCTCTTCGCTTTGCGAGCTTATTGTCATATCGGCACTGACCATATTGCCGATATCCTGTATACCATCGTCCATACTTGGCGGTAACTTAATCATGGTATTACCGGACAAGTTAAGAACCATATCATTATTATCAAAAAGAATTTTCGCCTCGGAATGCTCTTCAGTTCTTATGGTATCACTTCCATAAAGCGGAGAATTATTTTTAAGGCGATCCCAAACCAAAACCGTATTGTGATTTCGTGTTGCTACAGGTATCCTAAATTGAATAACACCAATTCTTTCGCCTTTATAATCAGACACCTTATTTATATCTATCACATAAAAAACAAGGAGAGCAATTATTAAGCTTACAACAATTGTTGTAAAGATTGTATCATTTTTGGTCCATGATTTCATACTTTTTCTCTTCCTCGTTAGGATCTTTGATTGTAGCAGGAGGTGTAATTTTCAGTAGTTTTCTCACTTCGGCAAGGGTTTGAGGCCCTTTAACACCTTTCAAATTCACAACAGCATATATTTGTAAAGGCTTATCTTTACCTTTAACCTTAATAGGCAACATCGGCTCAGTAATTACCAAATCTTTAACAAGATCATAAGTATTTTGCGAAATCAAAATATCCGTACCAAACGGCTTATTCAATGCTTCGATACGGCTTGCAGTATTTACGGCATCTCCGATTACGGTATATTCCATACGCTGAGAAGAGCCGATCTGGCCTGCCAAAACATCACCACTGTTAAGACCACAACCGATTTTAATCAACGGTTTCTCAGGTGTTCCTCTGTCTGCGTTATATTCAATCAGGCTTTTTCGCATCATCAACATAGCCCTTATGGCATTTTCGGCATCTGCTCTTGGTGAGCCTTGAGAAATAGGAACACCCCAAGTACCCATAATGGCATCACCGATGAATTTATCTACAATACCGTTTGTTTTTTCGATGCACTTAACCATTCGTGTCATATATTCATTTAAGAATTCAACAACACCTTCAGGTGACATTTTTTCCGAAATTGCCGTAAAGGATCGAATATCAGAAAAGAATATGGTAGCGACTCTTCTTTCACCACCAAGTTTTAATTCACCTTTTGTTGCTCTTTCGGCAATTTCTTTATTTACGAACTTACCGAATGTTTCACGCAATCTTTCTCGCTCTGCAAGACCTTTACCCATTGAAACGAAAGATTTGGTTAAAAGTCCTATTTCATCTTTGGTAGTCGGCTTTAAGTTTATATCGTAGTTACCGGCTTCAATTTCGGCAGTCGCATCTTTCAGTTTTATAACAGGACGGCTAATACTTTTAGCAAAGAAATATACTGCAAGAATTGATGCCAACAAAACTACAGCGGCAAGAATAATGTTTTGCCTGGCAGATCTATACACAGCCGCATAAATCAAATCACCGGGTATTGAAGAGACAACCGATGTTTGCCATTGCTCTATTTTTTTAAAAGCCGCAACATACTTTTTGCCGTCTTTTACATATTTGAAGTTTTCCTGCGGGTGAGTAGCCGCCATAATATGCGAAACAGCAGGGTCATTCATATCTATACCGTTAGTAGTAAGCCGTTCAATATCGGGATAAACCAAAAGGTTACTGCCGTCATTTGAAAACGCATAGACCTCATAAGCGGCATTTTCCTGTACGGTTCTCTGTAATGTATTACTTGCAAAAAAGATTACCATTCTGTTTGATGTTCCGTCTTCCGTATAAGGAGCGACCAAAACCAAAACCGGAATTGACAAAATCGGCGAAGCATTTAATATCAAATAGCTGCCTGAGTTCGCTTTTTTTAGAGCATCTTCGTTTTGCTCCAAAAAACTGTCTATAGTTTCATTTGCAATTTCGTTTGCAAGCAAAAACTTTTCGTTGTACAGTCTTTTTAAATTAGGAACATCTACGGAAACTATACGACCGTTCCTCATAAAAAAGTCTTCAATCAGTTTTTGTGTCATTGTTTCAGAAGTGCTGTAATTAAAAGCACTGAACAATGAAAGACTTGCATCATGCACAGAATTTACCTCTCCCTCGAATTTAGAGGCAAATACATCTATCAATGTGATATTATTCTGGTCGACACTTCGGGTTACATCGTTTGCAAAAGCGATAGACGCCAAAACAGTAACTAATGCCGTTACACATAAAACAATCACGCTTATTATGATAATAAGCTTGGTAGAAAGCGGAAACCTCACTTTCTGTTTTTTAATATTTTTTCCGTCCATAAATGTAAGTATAGCACAATTTACAAAAAAGTCAAGCACAATAAACCTGTTTAGAGATATTTATGTAATTTTTTGTTTAACAATATTTTTAATGTTGCCGGACTTATTATAAATCGTCAGAAAACCTGCCGGTTAAGCTAATATTTTGCGGTATTTTGCGAATGCCGTCTATCCTTTTGTTTGTTTATTCCCAAAAGTTAAAAGCGACTCACGAAGAGAGACGCTGATTATGCGATTAAAGAAAAAAACAAAAGATTATGCGGCAAGAGCGGGTTAAGAGCGTTAGCGATAGATGATTAAATTAAATAACGAGTTTAATTTGTCGGATTGATTTTTTTTTAATGTTATGTTAAACTTAAAGCGGAAAACCAATTAGAAAAGGAGATGAAGATGAGTATACACATTGAAGCCAAACAAGGTGAAATTGCGGACAGGATTTTGTTACCCGGAGACCCATTGCGTGCAAAATTCGTGGCCGAAAATTTTTTGGAAAATGCAAAATGTTATAATAATGTAAGAGGGATGTTGGGATTTACCGGTACATATAACGGTACAAAAGTGTCCGTACAGGGAACGGGAATGGGAATGCCGTCTCTTTCAATATATGTAAACGAGCTTTTCAAGGATTACAATGTACAAAAGGCCATCAGAATCGGCACTGCAGGTGCGTTGACAGAAAAACTTCCGTTACGCTCAGTTGTTTTGGGAATGGCTGTTTCAACCGATTCAGCCCTTAATACGCACAGGTTCCAAGGTGCCCATTTTGCCCCTACCGCAAACTGGCAATTAATTAAAAATGCCTACGATGCAGGCGAGAAAATGGGGCTAACCCCTGCAGTAGGCTCAATCGTTTCGTCCGACAACTTTTACGATGAGTCGGCTCGCTGGAAGGAATGGGCTAAATACGGTGTGCTGGCGGTAGAAATGGAAGCGGCCGAACTTTACACACTCGCAGCGAAATACAACAGACAAGCATTGGCAATCCTGACGATCTCCGACAGTCTTGTAACCGGAGAAGCAACAAGCTCCGAAGAGCGACAAAAAACATTCAAAGACATGATGAAAATCGCACTTGAGGCAATTATAAAAGATTAAATAGAAGAGGATAATTTTTTATTCTCAACCCGACGGGCTCGCATAATTTTTTTGTCTTTGCTTAAATAATTTTAAAAAGGGTCTCTTATAGAGCCCCTTTTTTCTTTAACAATTAAACGACAAAAAAGATAGACGTCGCCCGTTAAAATCAGGTTAACCGAATTGTACGAGGAAAAATCATTTTATTTATAAAATGATTTTTCCCTCTCTCAGTCCGGTATGCTTCTTAAACTTCCCGTAATCCGGCAAACCCGTAATGAATGCCTACTAATTAGGAATGAATATTGACTTTTGTTTTTAAAACCTGTATATTATAGTATGAACTTGGAAAATTTAATAATTTTTTGAGCAATACAATTGTTTTAAAATAAGGAGCTTATATGAACAAAGAAGATATTCAAAAAGCATTGGATAAAATCAGACCAATGTTACAGGCAGACGGCGGGGATATAGAATTGGATTCTATTTCAGAAGATGACGGAAAAGTTTTTGTAAAACTGACAGGCGCATGCGGTTCTTGCCCTATGTCTATCTATACTTTAAAACTGGGTGTGGAAAGGCAGTTAAAAGAATTGTTTCCTGAAATTACGGAAGTTGTTCCCGTTTAAGAATATCCGACCTCAAAATTAAAGTTTTTCTGCTTTCCTTCCGACACCATTACGGGGAGTTTTATTTTTTTGATAACTAAAGGAGTAGTTACATGAAAAGATTTAGTTTTACTTTAGTTTTTATTTTATGTATATTTTTCGCATTATCGGCTAAAGGCAAAATAGATGAAATACAACCTGACGATGTAACAAGTTGGGAAGCAGATATGGATATTTCCGGCAAAAAGAAAGGCAAGTATAATGTCTTAATCACTGCCACGGATATTGCAGGAAATGAAGGTTTTTTTGGGCCGTTTAATATGTTTATTGACCCTAAATCGGACTTACCGATTAGTATGATTAGTAATCCTGCAATAAATGCAAGGGTTGCGGGAAATATGAACATTGTAGGCACCTGTGTCGATGACGATGCAGTTGCTTATGTAGAGCTGAGAATTGACGGAGCCGAAAATGTTTACAGAGCTAAGGGTAAAGAATTTTGGTCATACTATCTAAATACCGCATCATTTCAGGAAGGCGAGCATATAATAGAAGCTTGGGGTGTTGATGTAAACGGCGTTAAAGGCGAAGTCAGTACAACAACATTCCACTTAGACAGAAGAACACCGGAAACGACACCGAAAAATCTGGCAGTAGGAGAATTTGTTTCAGATAAAATATCTATTTCCGGTATAGTAGAAGACGGCAACGGTATTGAAAGGCTGTTTTATTCCATAGACGGCGGTACTACTTTTAAAGAAGTTAAAATAAAACGAGATAAAAAAGCCGGAAACTGGACATTTAAAGCCGGTATAGATACAAAAAAAATGGAAGACGGACCACAGGTGTGCTGGTTTAAGGCAGTTGACAGTCAAGGATCTGAAGGAATATACACATTCCTCTTTTTTGTTGACAATACGAATCCCGTTGTCGACTTTATCTATCCTACAAAAGAAACATCGACTTCAAGTGTATTTTCTGTCGCAGGACGGGCTTTTGATACAGTAGGTCTTAAAAGGCTTTCCTACAAACTGGGCAAACAAGAAGGCGATTTTGAGCTAATTCCGGGAAATCCGTATTGGGCTAAAGAGTTTGATTTAACAGCAGAATCAGGTAAAAACGCAACCGTTGAAATTATCGCAGAAGACCTTGCCGGTAATATCATTACTGCAAAAACAACAGTCAAAATTGACAAGCAAAAGGATATTCCTTATATAGAGCTGGTAGAGCCGTTAGAAAATACAACCATAGAAGATAAGCTCTTCGTTTCAGGATGTGCCTACGATAATTCAGGTGTTAATCAAATAAGCTATTCGATTGATAATGGGGCTATAGAAACGGTTGAAACCAAATTCGGCGGTTTCGGAATACTTTTGGAAAACATTACTGCCGGCAAACATGAATTAAAAATATATCCTACAAGCATAACAGGAATAAAGGGCAAGGAGCAAAAAGTTAAGTTTACCGCAAACGGAGCACCTGCGCAAATTACATTTGAAACAGGCGAAAAAACAGCTTATATTTCAAGCGTTGAAGGCGGAAATGCTATAATTACCGTAAACTCAACCGCCGGATTAAGAACCGTTTATTACAGCATAGACGGTGAAACTGAAGTTAATGCTAAAGTTAGATCAGGGGCAAATACACACAACATTAAAATACCCGTAAAAAAAGGCTCTGAGCCTGCTATTAAAAAAATAAAAGTTAATGCAGTTGATATGTTTGACCGCCAAGTTGTACAAACCCTTGTTCTAAAAATTTCAGACCAAGCTGGCGGAAGCACCGAAAGCGGTTTTGGATGGGCAGAAAACCCTGTCAATTCTTCGGGTAAAATCATAATAACCGACACTGAGCCGCTTTATGGTATTTATCAGGCTGTTGATGGAGCTTCCATCGTAAATGCCTCGCTTGGAGCGGCTGCCACAGGACTTTCTGTAGAAGTTATGGACACTGTAGTAAAACTGTCTGCATTAAAAGACGGAGCATACAGCAATGTAGTGCTTATAATTAAAGACAGCTCAGGCGCTGAATTCAAAACCCCGCCTATTAATGTTTTTGTTGATGTTTCAAAACCTACAATATCGCTTAACTTACCTACTGAGCCGTCATTTATAAAAAACTCACTGGTATTAAACGGCTCTGCATCAGACGGCGCCGGAATAAAATCCGTTTCCTACATATTAAGTGGCTCGGATACACCTGTTAAACTTTCTTCCAATTTTAACAGCACAATAAATTTAAACAGCCTTGAAGACGGACCGTTTACCGTAAAAATCATTGCGGAAGACAATGTCGGAAGAAAAGCAACCGCATACAGAATGTTTTACAAAGATACGAAAGGCCCTGAAGTCAAAATGGTATTACCCGCAGAAAACGATATTGTCAACGGGAAAATTCTTGTAGCTTTTATAAGCGAGGATAAGTTTCCGATTGAAACAGGCGGTTACATGTCTTCAAATAATACAGAATGGAAACCGCTTAACATATCTTCAATGCCCAATGCCATTATCGGAGATGCAAAAGATCCAATCAGCAAAAATATGACATTCAGATTTGCAGATAAAGCAGGCAATGAAACTCTTTACAAAAACTATGCTTTTACTATAGACAACACTTTAGATGAGCCTGTTGTAGAGGTACATTTACCGGAGGAAGGAACGACTATTACAAAGGACTTTATTCTATCCGGTGTTGTATATGATGATGACGGCACTTCAAAAATTTTCTATCAAATTGATAATCAGCCATACAAATCTATGCCGGTTGAAAACAATTTTGCAATACCAATGACATTATCAATGTTTTCCGATAATGAGCATACCATAAATGTTTATGCGGAAGACATATACGGTATAACCAGTAAACCGATTTCACGAAAAGTGAAAATTTCACTTGAAAATCCTGAGGCAAAAATTATATCACCGGATATATCAAAAACAGTACGCGGTACAATAAAACTTACCGGAACAGCCAAAGATGCAAACGGAATTGAAAAAATTGAAATTTCGGTTGATAACGGAAACACCTATAATTCTGCAATTGGTGCGGAAAACTGGGAATATACATTAAATACCCACATTATTGATGACGGAACTCATGTTATATTCGTTAAGGCTTATGATAAATACGGCCAGTCATCAATTTTTTCAAGTCTTATAAATATAGATAATACCCCACCGTTACTGCAATTTACATATCCGCTTATCGGCTCGAAACTTAACTCAAACCTGTTTATCTCAGGTCATGCATACGACAATATATCATTGGAAGAAGTAACGGCAAGAATTACCAGTTTGGACGGAAGAGCCGTACCGGCAAGTATGAAAAACATGAACATCAGCACAAAATTACTTGTTTCAAAAGATATAAATATCAAATCATTACCTGAAGGCAGATATAATTTGGAAATATTAGGTATTGATAAAGCCGAAAATGTTACAAGAATATCAAGAAACTTTGAAATATCAAGAAACATAGGAAAAAACGGAGTAGAATTATTATACCCTTTAAACGGAGAATTTGTTTCCGGCGAGTTTAATGTTTACGGTAGAATTCTATCCAACAAAAAAGTAGAAACTGCAACATTGTATCTGGACGGCAAAATGATTGAAACCGTTGAAGTATCCAAAACCAACTATGTTTCATTTAAATTAAAGCCGGAACAAATTCATAAAGGTGTACATAAGTTTTCAATCAAAGCTGTACTGCCTGATTCAGGTCCGACACAATCAAACCTGCACGAAATCACCTACGACCCCAACGGTCCGTGGGTTTCGATTGACAATTTCGGTATGGGAGACTTCGCAATTGAAAGACCATATCTAAAAGGTCGCGCAGGATACGAAGTTTCAGCCGAAGAAACAGAATTTACAAAATCAAAAGAAGCGACCTCAGAGCAAAAACTTGAAACTAAACTCAAAAAACTTGACAGAGTAGAAGTCAGCTTTGATAACGGAAAAACATTCCGCCCTGCAAAATTGAGTAAAAAAGGCTGGAAATACAGAATTGAAACAGGCGACCTCGCTGACGGAAATCACTTCTTATTGGTTCGTGCAATTATGGACAACAAAGAAGTTGCTGTTTCAAGAACAATTGTCAGAATAGACAAGGTCTTACCTGAAATAACCCTTATTTCACCCGGAGAAGGCGGCAGATACAACCAATCGCTACATTTCTCGGGTCTTGCAAGCGATGATATTGAATTAAGCAATATTAACATAGCCTTACGAAAAGGAGATAAAGCAACCTACGGCATACCCACATTTATTCAAGGATTGCATTTTGAAGTAGCGGCTTGGGGAGCTTCGCTGTGGAATGTAGGCTTTGGACTTAGTTTCTTTGACAATAATGTAAAAGTACAGCTTCATTACGGACAGTTTACAAAAAAACAATGGGCAAAAATTACGAAAGACATAAAAAGCTTTAGATACGGCGGAAATATATACTCTATGAAGCTGTTGGCAAATATCTTTGAATTCCCTGTAGGCTTTTACGCAGGGCCTGACTGGGATTGGCTACACTTTACGGGCTCTCTTGGAGCAAACTTTTCGCTATTCTCCGAAACCCAAAGCGGAAAACCCCAAGTTCTTTCGGCAATTCTTGCTCAGTTGGAACTTCCAAGGGTAGTATTATCCAAGAAGCATAAAAAATACTTTAGGAGCTTTGCTTTCTTCTTGGAAGGAACACTGTGGTTTATTCCGACAGATGTTAAAAGTATAAACGAAAAGAAAAAATCTATCATAAAATCGGTTATGCCTCATCTTTCGGGCGGCTTTAGGTTTGATGTATTTTAGAATGTTCAAACCGTGTTTGCACACTAAGGATATCTTGAAATTCAAAAAAGGCGTGCAAAAGTCAAAGACTTTTACACGCCACGAGAACGCACAATTGGAGAAACATGCCCGAAATATTTAACTTAATTCACAAAGACCAAACATGCAGAGCCCGAACAGGCATTATAGACCTGCCCCACGGAAAAGTACAGACACCGGCTTTTATGCCTGTCGGAACAAGTGCCACAGTAAAAGGCATGACAGCCGAAGCGCTGGAGGAAATAGGCTTTGAAATAATCCTCGCCAACACCTACCACCTGTTTTTACGACCCGGCATAGAAGTAATAAAACAGTCCGGCGGATTACACGGCTTTTCAAAATGGAACAGAAATTTCCTCACCGACTCAGGCGGCTTCCAAGTTTTTTCACTGTCCAAATTGCGAAAAATAACCCGCAAAGGAGTGAGCTTTCAAAGTCATATTGACGGAAGCAGACGGGAATTAACACCTGAATCCGTAGTGGAACTGCAAGCCGGATTTAAAAGCGACATTCAAATGCAACTCGACATCTGCTCCGAATACGGAATTTCAAAAGCCCAAACAAACGATGAGCTGTCGATTACAATCGACTGGCTAAAAAGAGCGCACAAAACATGGCTTAACACAGCCGATGACTATCAGGGAAAACTATTCCCGATTGTGCAAGGCGGTTTTTTTGAAGACCTCCGCCTAAAAAGCATAGAAGAAATACTAAAACTCGACCCGCCGGGAATAGCCATAGGCGGACTGTCCGTAGGTGAGCCGGAAGAGCTTTACACCCAATTCTTGGAATTCACAGCAAAAAATCTGCCTGAAAAAAAACCTGTCTATGTAATGGGTATCGGAACGCCCGAATACATCTTAAAAGCCGTAAAAAACGGAATAGACATCTTCGACTGCGTCCTGCCCTCCCGAAACGCCCGAAACGGAAGCCTGTTCACAAAAAACGGAGCCATCTCAATAAAAAAAGCCCAATACGAATACGACCAATCCCCAATCGACCCCGAATGCTCATGCCGAGTCTGCAAAACCCATTCGAGAGCCTACTTACGACACCTGTTCAAAAACAAAGAAATCCTATACTCCATGCTCGCAACATACCACAACTTGGCATTCTTACACCGAATGTTAGCCGAAATTCGTCAATCAATAACAAAAAACCGTTTCTTAGCTTATATGGACGAATTTTTACGCCGATACAATAATTAAGAATTTGCGACTAAAGCCGCCAACCCGACGGGCCGGCATAATCTTTTGCTCTTTACTTTTTAATATAATCGGCGTCTCGAAACGAGTCACCTTTTATCAAAAACTTAATCGAGCAAAAGGATAGACTCAGCCCGTCCAAATCAGGTTAAGTGTTCCTGTTAACAGGCCGGTATTCTGCCTGATTTCACAGTTGGAAGATAAATAGCGGATTATTACGAACATGTAACTTTATAACAAAGAATTTAGTTTTATTTTTAAAAGGAGACCTAAAATTGAAATTGCTTAAACAAAACACCCCCCTTTTGGTTTTAATATTTTTATTTATATTTTCGATTTTCATGTTTGCAGAAGAAACGGAGACTGATTTACAAAAAAAAACCGAGTCGGAAGAACTTTCCGATTATGATAAAAAACTTGAAACCTTAAAATACGGACTTGATACGGAAGTTATAGCCCTTACCGAAAACTTAAAAAAAAACGAAGACACCCGCTTTAATGAAGAGCTTCAAAAAATTCTTGCAAAATCAAAAAATCCAAAAGTAAAATATGCCGTTATGGATCTGTTTTCTGCACAAAAAAATGATGCAATTCGTGATGATGCTCTTAAAATATTAAGCGAATTTTATGATTACAAATCGGAAGTAGTATTGGCAAGCATAAAATACTGCAAAGAGCTTGAAATCACCGAAGCTTCAGAGCATCTTAGAAAAATAATCAAAGACGACAACAGCGAATACAGAGTACCGGCTATCCTTACTCTGGGTAAACTCGGAAACTCAGAAGATGCCGAATTCCTGGTTGAATGCTTTGAAAACGAATCCAACCCCGACAGTAAGATTTCACTCATAACAAGGCAACATATCATGGAAGCCCTGATGGAACTTCACGAAGAAGCAACATGGGATTTTTTGCTTTATACAGCCGAAGACAGCTATGAAAACGCCATTATCCGAGCAAGGGCAGCAACAGCCTTGGGTAAAATCGGAAAACCTGAAGCCGTAAATGTGCTTTCAAAACTTTATGAAGATAAAGACCCCGCAATTCGAGAAGCCGCAGTAAAAGGGCTTACCAATTTTTCAAACGAAGAAGCAAAGGCTGTTCTTATAGAAGCCTTTAAAGATTCATATTATAAGGTCAGATTACAGGCTGTAAAATCCGCAGAAGAAAGTAAAAACCAAGAAGCAATACCGTATATTCTTTACAGGGCAAAAACAGACCCTGAAGAGGTCGTAAAATTTGCCGCAATAAAAGCTCTATCTGCAAGTCAGGATTCAAAGAGCTTAACATGGCTAAAAGAAAGATTTCTTGAGCCAAAAACAGGCGAAAGAATGCGCATAAAAATTGCCGGTGAATTACTTGAATACAATTTTGACTTTATTGTTGATGATGTAAACAAAACAGCAATGAAAGCCTTAAAAGACACAAGACTAAAACGCTTTGCAATAAACTTAGGCAGTCGAATTTCAAAAATTGAAAATGCGGCTTCGGCAAATCTTGCAGAGGCTTACTTAATGCACTCTGACCCTATGGTACAAAGTGTCGGACTTGATATGTTCAAAACCAATTCTTATGCAGAGCTAATTCCAAAAATACAGGAAATTGCGGCTCAAAAAAAGAACAGTGCAATAAAAAGACGAGCAAAAGTATTGCTTGAGCTTAAAAACATTCCCGTAAAATCAAACGAAGATGATGTTAAAGGTTTCGAAGAATAAAGCACACCTAACATGTAAAACATTTATTTTAAAAAAGTGCGTTGAGACAGCCGTCTACACTTTTGTCCGATTATATTAAGCAGAAAAGACCTTCGCCGGTAGAAGAAGCGTCGATTTATTTTATCGGTAAAGGACAAAAGGTTATGCGGCTGTCGAGGGTTACAACAGCGTAAGCTGTTATTTAAATCTAAAGTCTAAATATCAATTTTAATTTTATATAGGGTTGTTTTTTTATCGAAAGTCATTTATAATTGCAAAATATAATTGGATTGCAGGATTGTTTATGAAAGAATTTGTAGATTTTGAGACTGTGCGAAATAATGCGTTTGCACTGGCTCGCCGTATTTTCGATGACGGGTTTAAACCCGATGTTATGTATGTGTCAATGCGAGGCGGGGCATATATGGGAAATGCCATGAATGAATTTTTTAAAGTTGCCTATGGTGAAAATTACGATATTACTTTTGCGACTTTGGTTGCCAGGTCTTATTCGGGGGTGCATTCAAGCGGCGAGGTAATTTTGGACGGTTGGACTTTCCCGCCTGAAAAACTTGCATCGGAAAATAAGGTTTTGATTGTTGACGATATTTGCGATTCCGGGAAAACTTTTAAGTTGCTCTGTGATTTTCTTTTAAAAGTCGGACTCAAGCGCGAAAACATAAAATTTGCCGTGCATGATTATAAATGTTTTCATAATTTACAGGATCATTCAGTCGATTTTGTTCCCGATTATTACTGCAAAAAACACGATATTACTTCGGAAGAAGAGAATAACTGGATTCATTATTTAAGCCATGAGTTGACGGGTTTGACGAGTGCCGAATTAGATGATTTTTATTTTAAGAAGTATCCTGAGTTAAAAGATGTGTTTGAGGGGATTTTGCCGTGAAAAGAATTTTGTTTTTTATAATTGCAGGTTTTATATTTTCAACTTTAGTGTTTTCGGCGGGGGTGCAATCAGAGCTGGATAAAAATGACCAGTCTACGGTTTTACTGAATTTGTTTGATGCAAAGCAAAAGGTAAAATGTATTTATGGAGAAAAATCGGTTGAAATAAAAACTACGGCGAAAATGCCTTATAATTCAAAGCTGAAATACACGCTTTACAATTCCGAATTTAATACGGTAGCTTCAGGATCACTTTCACAAACACCGCTTCTTTGCCCGTACGGCACGCAAGTTTGCTTTTGGGTAGAATACGAAGACGGAATAAAAAGCAGAGCAAAGAGTTTTTTGATTACTCAAAAACAAGAGTTCCCTGTTATTGATGTGATAAGCCCAATAGGGGGAATTTGGAATAAGCCACAGATGCTGAAAATAAATTTCATAGATGGAACAGAGATTTTTTATTCGGTTGACGGCTCTGACCCCGAAAAGCGGGGAATTATGTATACCAAGCCTGTCTTGATTGAAAAAACAGGAACTGTAGAAATCAGGATAAGGGCAGTTACACCGGATAATCAGGTGATTGAAAAATCAATTAACTATCGGGTTGATGAGCCTGATACAACAAACTCAAAAAAAACTAAAAGCTATGACAACAAAAAGAATGAGCAGAAGGCTTTTGTTCCATATCGTATTTTGGACTGGAATTTTTTTGAGTTTCATTTTCAGATGCCGGTACATTATTCACTTTCAAGTGAAAATAAAACACCCGATGATTTTATACAAAACCACACTGTTTATGACGGGCCGTTTTTTATTGACAGAACAGATGATGTTTATCTTTTTTGGTCGTGCGAAAGTTTTAAAAAAGGTGAAATACAAAAAATCCTGCTTCCTGCAAAACCTGTTTTATCGGGAGCTCCCAAACAAGATTCTATAAATAAATCTGTCGACCTTATGCTTTCAGATTCCAGATATTCATATTACTTTGAAACTTCCGAAAAGTTTTTGCCCATAGAGCCTTCAACTGAATCGGAAAAATTTGAAGAGCAAAAAAAACATTTTACGGTTCAGCCCAATGAAGAAAAACAGTTTAATTTGAGAATTAAGGCATTTTATAAAGGTTTGTCGCACGGAGAATTTTTATTAAGTTTTAAAATAGATAAGTTAAATCCGCCAAAGCCTAAAATACTTTACAGTACGCCGGAATCTTTTTCAAACAGTCCGATAAAAATATCTTTGCCAAAACCAAAGAAAGATTATTCTTTGATGATTGATATAACGCCGCCACCGGTAGAAAAAAACAAGTACGCACTTATTTTAAACGGCAGCAGTACAGGAGATGTAACATACAATGTCAAGGCATATTACCGGGATAAGGCAGGAAACAAAAGCGAAGTCGAAGAAAAGGTTTTTACAGTCGGAAGGTATTCGGTTTATGTAAATCCTGTTTCAGGTAATAGAAAAGGCACAGGCAATATCAATCGTCCGTTTCTTTCAATTGAAGATGCACTAGCCTATATTCAAGAGCTTGCCGGCAAAGAAAAAGACCCTGATATTTTGCCTGTTTGGACAATTTATTTATCAGGAAAGACAAAAATTTCCGAGCCGTTACTGGTTACCAATAATGTGCAAATAAAGGGACAGGATAATGCGAAAATCGAGCTTGCGGATAATGTAGGGTTTGTAGCAGAAAACTGTATTCTAAAAATTGCCAATTGCAGTATTACGCGCAAAGAAAGTGAAAACGAGCCTCGTGAGGTACCGGTTATTTATGCTTCCAATTCTTCTGTCGGATTAACCGACTCTGATATTACTTCAAAAAACGGCGGGGCTATTATAAATTTGTTTAATTCCCATCTTGAAAGCTCCAATTCATCTATAACAAGCACTCAAAAGCACCGATGTACGGTTATGAATTTAAATAAATCCTCTGCCGTGATTGACAGTACTAAAATTACTGCACACGGAAATTCGGTTGTGATTATTTCTACAATTTCGTCCAAATTGAAAATAAACTCGTTCGACTGTGTTTTATATCCTAAATGCGTTTCACGAGTGATAGAAGGTTGGAATTCAAAAATAGAAGTTTCAAATTTCAGCTGTAGTCGAATGCCACAGGATGCTTTTAATTTTGACACCTGTATTTGGTATGATGCAAATTCTTCATTCCGGATGACTGAGCCTGTAAGTATAAATGGATTTAAACATAATGAGCAACAACAAGATAATATGCGGGATTGATGAAGCCGGCAGAGGTCCGCTCGCCGGCCCTGTATGTGCGGCCGCTGTAATTTTACCTATAAATTTTGATATCAGTATTTTAAATGACTCTAAAAAAATGTCAGAGAAAAAAAGACAAATTGCAAAAGAAGTTATCTGCAAGGAAAGCATCTGGGGAATTGGTTGGAGTGAGGCTGATGAAATTGATAAAATAAATATTTTGCAAGCTACTCTAAAGGCAATGAAAAGAGCTTATGACGACATGATAAAAAAACTCAACAATGCTGAAAGTAATATCCTCGAGCCTGTTGTAATTGTTGACGGTAATAAAACGCCCGAAATTCCCAACGCCAAAGCGATTGTTAAAGCAGACAGTCAATATCCCCAAGTTATGGCAGCATCAATTTTGGCAAAAACATTTCGTGATGAATTAATGTGTGAATACGCTTCCAAATTTCCAAACTACGGATATGAAAAGCATAAGGGGTATCCGACAAAGGCTCACAAAAAAGCCATTCTTGAATTTGGCGAATCCCCCATTCAAAGAAAGACATTTAAATATTGATATGGTTTTTTCACTTGCTCCAATGGCGGCGTTAAGCCATGCAGGACTCAGACGGTTGATTGATGATTTTCTCGCACCCGATGAATACTTTTCCGAAATGATTCACGCCCCGTCTTTAATTTCGGGCAATCAATTTGAAAAATGGTATTTAAGAGCCTGCCCTACTCCCGAAAAACTGGTTTGGCAAATTACGACCCCAAATCAAAATGCTGGTGTAAAGGCAATTCCAATGTTGCTTGAAAATGGAGGTATGGGGGTTGATTTAAACATGGGATGCTGTGCACCGCAAATTGTAAATCAAGGGGCGGGGTTTGGCTGGATGTTAAAACCGGTTCTTGAAACCGCAAATTATGTAAAAGCAATAAAATCAGAAATAATTAAATTCTCAAATACACAGCCTGTAAGACTTAGCGTAAAAATCAGGTTAGGCCAAAGTGAAGACTATAATTTTCTGTTATCGTTTTGTAAGATTCTTGTAGGCGAGGGTGTGGATTTAATTACTTTGCACCCAAGACTTCAAAGGCAATCTTATTTACAACCTGCAAAACATAAATATATAAACATGCTTTCAAAAGATATTAACATTCCTGTTTACGGAAATGGAGACATAGATTCATATACAAAGTTTGAAAACACAAAAGAAAAAATACAATGTACGGGTTGGATGATAGGACGGTCTGCGGTGCAAAAACCCTGGATATTCTATGAGCTTAAAAACAAACAACCACCGCACAATATTGATTTACTGCAAGTTGTCATTAAATTTTTGGATTATCTTGAAGCCGAGCAACCTCCTGAATTTCAAAAAACCAGAAGGCAACGGTTTTTTGCCTACTTTGCAAATAATTTTAAATTTGCACATTACCTAAAAAACAGGCTATTAAAAGCAAAAAACCGTTCGGAAATAATGCAAGAGTTTACAGATTATTTTTCTCAGAGTCCTTCTGAGCAATTTCTGAAATAATTTTATTATAGACTTCCTTTGTAATAGGATACTTAAACAATAAAATTATTGTTATAATTGCAATGACCGCAGGTATAATACCTGCAATACTTCTTATTGCAAGAATAACATTATTGGACTGAACGGTATCGGGAACATAACCTGCTATATCTAAAATCACGCCTGTAATACCAATGGCAATAGCTTGCCCAAACTTACTCATAAATGTCCATATTCCGTAATAACTTCCCTCACTTCTGACACCGGTTTTTAAGACATCCCACTCAATTGTATCGGGTATCATAGACCAAGGTGTTGCATACATAAAGCCGATACCGATACCTAACACACCCATGAGATATGTTAAAACAGTTAAGCTCGTACGATGTCCGACAAAAAATATTATAACACATAAAATGGCGGCTTCGGCAAAACCTATTTGATAAACAGCTCGTTTGCCGATTTTTTTTGAAATGAGCGTTGAAAGCGGAACGGATAAAATTATCACTATAAGAAAGACAGACATTATCATCGTTGTATCCGATTCATTATGGATATATTTTAAGTAATAAATCATAATACCCTGTAAAAATGTCGCTATCATAAGATGACAGGTAAAAGCAATAAGCAAAATCATAAAAGCCTTGTTTTTAAAAACAAAAGCATAAGTTTCCTTAAAGCCTTTTTGCTTTTCTTTCGGCAAAACATTTTTGCGTAACTTTTTTTCTCTGACAGAAAAAAAAGTAACCAATGAGCTGATTGTTATAATTGCGCCCATTACAGCACCCGAAACAGAAAAGCCCAAACTGTCATCGGCGAAATTATTCTTTATAGCAGAAACAACTACGGCACCGATAATTGTACCGAAACCTGCCAAAACAAAGCGATAAGTATTCAATGAGCTTCTTTCATCATAATCTTCGGTAAGCTCAGGTGTCAGCGAAGAATAAGGAATATTAACCACCGTCATGGCAGTATTTACAAGACACAACAAAATCAGCATATAAATAAACAGCAAATTCTGGTCAGTAAAATTTGGATTTGTAAAAAACAGCCAAACAAAAAAACCAAAAGGAACAGCACCGAATAAAATATAAGGCCTTCTTCTGCCCCAACGAGTATAAGTTTTATCCGACAAATAGCCCACAATCGGGTCAGTAACAGCGTCCCAAACTTTTGCAACCATAACAACAATACCCGCAAGCGAAGCACTAAGCATTACGGTATCCGTCAAATAAGCAAGAGCCCAAAAACCCATTGCAGTAAAAAAAAGATTTCCGCCAATATCCGCAAACCCGAATCCAAATTTTTTAAGTGCAGACATTTTTTTGTCATCAGACTTTGTTTCCATGAAGCCCCTCCTTAAATTCTATTTTTTTTACTCGCGGCAAAAAATTTGTCTTATTAAAATAACTGATTGACAATGCTATTGCAACCCCTGAAATCAAACCCAAAAAAAGACCTGCAATGGCAAATCCTTCATTTTGAATACGAAAAAAAGGAACTGAAAAACCAATAACAGCAAGGCTAATCGGAATACCCAAAGCAATTAAACTTTGAACTACTTGCTTTTTTACAGTGGTACATACAGTAAGTACATCGTTTTTAAAAAATCTGTATCCTGTATCATTCAAAACATCCAACACATTTCCCTTTACGGCAAAAACCCCCGTGTGTTTTCCGCCTGCACTACACCCGGAACAACCTTCACAACCACTTGTAACACCGTTGGAAGGTGTAGCCCCCAAAGAGCATAACTCGGAAGTATTTCGGGTATTAAGCTCAACCCTTAAAACCTGCCTGTTATCTGTATGTTGTTTTACAACCTCAATTACTTTCCCTTGAATTTCCCAATTCTGCATTTTTTTCTATCAATATCCTTTTTATATTTTTTGCTTTGCCTGATTCATCAACATCAACATAAAAACCCTGTAAAGTAAGACCTTCCCAACAGTCTTCCATAAACTCAGGCAAACCTGTTTTGTATTCGCGAATTTTATTTGCAGGCAAAAAACCGCCAACCGACATAAACGAGCCCGTCCTGCCTGCATCGGTTACAAAAGCCGTACCCTTTTCGCTTACACGAGCATCGGTAGTTGCAACTTTTGTACCCGAGCCCAAACAGGCAGATACCTTGCCGTCCAAAAAAAAGCCCATAGTCTGTTTTTCGGCACTGGAAAAAGAAGCAAAATCCACAAAAACAAACGATGTTTTTTCCAATATTTCTTCTAAAATTGCTTCAAGATTTACAAACGGATTATCGGCTTTTATGCGATGAGCTCCAAAAACACCCAATGCAGAAATAACGGCAACCTTACATTCATCGTTAAAACAATGGGTTGAAAAGAGCTTTATTCCTCGACCGGGAGATTTTGAAGAAAGGTTTACGGGACGCAAAACATAGTTTATTTCATTTAAGGATTGAACTAAATCCGGCTTGCGAAAAGCATTATCCCCAAGCGTAATACAGTTTATTCCCATCTTTCGTAAATAACCGGCGTGTCTTTTGCCAAGCCCCGAAGATGCCGTTGCAGAATTTGCATTTGCAATAATAAAATCGGGATTATATCTTTTTTGAATTTCCGGCAAAAGTTTTTTTACAAGCCAGATACCGGGCTTACCCGTAATTTCGGAAATATATACAACACGCATATCACTTAGGACCGTAATTCAGGTCATCTAAAATTTTATCACAAATCTTTGCTCTTTCGGATTGTCCAAGCTCCAAATAAGTATCGCGAAGATTAAAAACAGCATCACCCATATTCGGGTCAAGTGCTATTGCCGACTCAAAAGCCTGTCTGGCATCGTCATACTTTTTCTGACTAAAAAGAAGAGTCCCGTAATTATTCCAAATTCTGCCCTGAAAAGTATCGAGTTTCAATGCTTGTTTATATGCAATGCTCGCCTCTTTATAACTGCCAATTTCAAAAAGCACAATTCCAAGAGTATCCCATATATCGGCATCATCAGGACTTAACTTCGCCGCTTCCGTCAAAGCAGAAACAGAATCAATACTCCTGTGCAAGGCTCTATAACTTAACCCCAAATTAAACCACAGAATGCCATTATACGGGTCAATCAAAAGCCCTTTTTTAAGACATACAACGGCTTCATCATGAAAACCTTCGGCAGCCAAAGCAGTCGCCGTATCATTAAAATATTCAGCTGTTTCCTCGAAAGCCATAAAACCCCTTAATCGCATCAGAACTTTTAAAATTACTTCAAATTAAAAGAAAAGCTTTCATCGAGAATATTCGACAAAAGCTCCAACATTTACTTAAAATCTTTAGGTCGGCGCTCTACCCTCTTACACTTGGGGCATTCAGCAACATTTTTAATCTTTCCGTTGGTAACCAAAGTTTTAAGCACAATTTCACCACCGCATGAACACATAAACTTTTGCGTCTTTACACTGGTTCGCGCATTTTTACTTGCACCTGCCATTTTTCGCCTCCTTGGTAAAAAACATCTTGTAAGTATACAAAAAAAAATCAATTCTGTCAAGATAACCTGCATTCAAATTTATTTAAGAAAGTGCGTGATTTAATCTTTGATTAAATCACGCACTTTCTTAAAGCCCCTTCGAGCCGCATAATCTTTCGCCCTTTGCTTAAATTATTTTAATCGACTCTTTTCCCTGCCGGTCAAAGGTCTTTTCTGCAGTAACAATCGGGCGAAAGGATAGACGGCTCTCGTAAAATCACGCCAACGCTCAAGAATAGAGCCCCTTGTAAAAGTTGAGTAACTTTTACAAGGGGCTCTATAATACGCCGGAATACTGCTTTAAACCACGCTCGGCTCAGTGCGTTAATTTTTATGTTGGTCGATAATTTACGATGGGGGGTAGCGGAAAAACAATTGCCATGTTCAAATTAAGGCTTTAGGTTTTCTCTGACGGTTAGAAAGAGGAAACTTAAGTTTAATAATTTACATGGTAATTTTTTGGAGCGAGGGGGAGACACCCCCGCAATAAAAACAAAAATTTTATTAAGTATTGACTGTATCGTAAAATTATTGTATTTTAGTTTGATATGAATTTAGTATTTTTAGGTGATGAGCATTTGACAAAGATGTCAAAGCCGGTTGAAGTTTTTGATGAAAAATTAAAAGAGCTTACCGATGAGATGCTTGTTTTAATGAAAAAATCCGATGGAGTCGGGTTGGCCGCTCCGCAGGTTGGAATCAATATCAGGCTTTTTGTTATACGAATAGATGACGGTGTGGACAGGGTTTTTGTAAATCCGCAGATTATCGAAACTTCACAGGAGCAATGTGTAATCGAGGAAGGCTGTTTGAGTATTCCGAAGTTTTATGCAAAGGTTCAGCGTCCTTCGGCAATTACCGTGCAGTTTTTTGATTTGAACGGTAAGCCTCACACAATTCAGGCGAGCGGTTTTTTGGCGAGAGTTATTCAGCATGAAAATGACCACTTAAACGGTGTGCTTTTTATTGACCGCATTCCCGAAGAAAAAAGACGACTTGCAGAAAAAATGATAAAAAAACGCATGAAGGCTTAGAGGTAACAAATTAATGAGGCTTTTATTTGCCGGCACACCAATTTTTACCGCTCCGGTTTTGGAAATGCTTGCCGAAGAATTTGATTTATGTGCTGTACTCACTAATCCGCCTGCAAGAAAGGGGCGATCAAAGAAGTTGTCGCCTTCGGATTTGGCAGTCGAGTTTTCTCGCCTCAAAAATTCCGGTGTTATCAAAAAAGATACGCCGCTTTTTGAGACGATAGCATTTGATGATGAGTTTAAAGAAAAAATTAAAGATCTAAATCTTGATTTGTTGATTTGTTTCGCTTACGGAAAAATATTCAAGCCGGATGTTATTTCGCTTTTTTCGCTTGGCGGTATAAATATTCACCCTTCAATTCTGCCACGCTGGCGTGGTGCCACTCCTGTTCCTGCGGCAATCTGCAATGGGGATAAAGAAACAGGAGTTACAATTCAAACGCTGGCGGATAAATTGGACTGCGGTAAAATTTTAACCTGTTTTAAACGGGAGATAGGCAGAAGTACATCTAAGGAATTATTGGAAACGCTTGCAAAAGATTCCATACCGCTTTTACGAGATGTGTTGAACAATTTTTCGGATTATGTAAAAAATGCAAAAGAGCAGGACGCTTGCTCGTCAACTTATTGTTCGGTGTTCAAAAAAAATGCGGGAAAAATAAATTGGGAGCATTCGGCCTGCGAAATTGACTGTTTAATTCGTGCGGTTCACACGAATCCGGGTGCGTTTTCTTTTTTCGGCACCGAAAGAATAAACATTCTGGAAGCAAGCGTTTTTGAAGATGAAAAGTTTGACGAAAAAAAAGCAAAAAATGAGATGACAAAATCAAAAGAATTTGGTAAAATACTGGGGGTTGATTCAAAGGCGGGAATCTTAGTGCAGACAGGCTTAGGAATTCTGGCTATCAGCCGACTACAAAGACCATCAAAAAAACCGCTTTTTTGGAAAGATTTTTTAAACGGCTTTCCGAAATTTGTTGACGGACGATTTGATAATTAATTTTAAATAGGTGGAAATATGGGACTTAAGAATTTTTCGGATAGAATAAGCGACAATTGGGTTACAATTTTAGTTACATCTTTGATAATGTTTTTTGTAGTTGCGGCAACGGCAATTATAGTTTTTTTTGTAGCATTACAACCTGCTGACCAAGTTATGGTTCCGAATATAGTCGGAAAAGATTTGAACTCTGCAGTCATTGAGCTACAGGCAAAAGAGCTTAATACCCGCTTACAGCTTAGATATTCAGACGATCCAAACGATGAAGGGTTGGTGCTTGAGCAAAAGCCGGGTCCCGGTGCAATTGTAAAAGCGGGAAGAAAAGTAGAAATTATCGTGAGCAACGGAACGGTAATGAACAGTATTGCAAACTATATTGGAAAAAATGTTGAAGAGGTAAAGCAAGATTTGAGCATACTGTTTACATCAGGGAGCAAACATCTTGTAGTGGTGCAAGAGCCTCATATGTATCGTTTTAACAATGCTCCTCCCGGAACTATTTTGGAGCAGAATCCTCCACCTGAAACCGAGTTGCACGGTAAGACTACCATCAGCTTTGTTGTAAGCAAGGGGCCAAAACGAGAGGTCATTGCAATTCCGGAATTAAAGGGAATGGCATTAAATAAAGTTTATGCTACTATGGCTAATACAAAGCTGATTTTTAACTTTTCTCTGGAAGAAAGTGCAGAATATGAAAAAGCTACAGTTGTAAGTCAAAGCGAGCCGGAAGGAACATCTCTTCAGGCATACTCCAAGGTTGCTGTAAAAATAGGAGTCCCCAAAAGAAATAATAAAAAGCTGATATACGGTGTTTACTCAATTGACTTGCCGGTATACCCCTACCCGCTCGATATTTCACTCGATATGGTAAGCCCAAACGGAGACAGGTCACAGCTTGTTATCTGTAAACACCCCGGTGGAAGATTTTCTGTTCCTTACGGTGTAGAAAAAGGCTCCATACTTGTGCTTACGGTTTTGGGCAAAGAAGTAGAAACAACTGAGGTCGGAGAGTAAGGAAGATAATTATACTTCCCATACCCATAACAAACAACTACGGCCAACTCTAAAAGGACTATGGGAAAGGTGTGCAGAATAACCGCCTGTAGTAAGATATAATTTCATGGAGCAGAAAAATACAGTATCAGAATTATTAACAATAAAAGAAGCAAGTACTTGGGCAAGTTTGCACCTTGCAAAAAATGTAACACCTTCTAATATTTCGTATTTAATTCAATATGGCAAAATAAAAAAATATGGACAAAATGGTTCAGCTGCAGGGCTTCGTTTTAAGCCTTACAGTTTATTTGCGATTTTGTAAAGCAAACATCGCTTATTGTCTGTGCTTTCGCATTTCATTATGACAGCACAGATAAAAACTATTCCTCTATTTTTTTATAAAATCTCCGGCTAGTTTTTATAGAAGGTACAAATGAAAGTTTTTAATTATTCACAAGCGAGACAAAATTTTGCGACTGTGTTAAATCTTGCATCTAAAAAAGATGTAATCATTTTAAAAAAATATGGTCAAAGATTTAAGTTAATCCCTATTGTAAGCAATGAAAACAAATCACCATTTAATGTTGAAAGTATTGAATGTAAAGTTTCTACTCAAAATATTATTGATGTTATAAGAGATGGTCGGGAAAGTTTATAACAGCCCCTAACTTGGTGTAAAAAGCAAAGGTTGCACAGTTTTTACACACGGTTCGTTAGCAACCATTATTTATAGAAAATAAATTTAGGCTTGACAAAATAATATTTTATAATTATAATATAATTATTATTAACTTTGACTGGGACGAAAATAAGAATCAAATATAAAAAAGCATGGTGTTTCTTTTGAAGAAGCAATATCGGTTTTTTATGCTGATAGAGCTGTTGAATTTTTTGATGATACGCATTCTGATAATGAAGATAGGTTTATAATGCTTGGGTTTAGTGAAAAAGCTCGATTATTAGTTGTATGTCATTGTTTGAAAGAAATTGAAACAAAAATAAGAATTATTTATGCTCGTCCTGCAACAAAAAATGAATCACAATATTATAAGGGGTAAATTATGAAACATGAATATGACTTTTCAAAAATGAAATCGAGAAAAAATCCATATGTTAAAAAGCTTAAAAAACAAGTTACAATTCGCCTTGGAATAGAAACGGTAGAATATTTTAAAAGTTTAAGTAACGAAGTTGGATTACCATATCAAAACTTAATAGATTTGTATTTAGAAGATTGTGCAAAATCTCATCGTAAAATGGAAATTAACTGGAGATAAAACTACTTATAACATGGTGTAAAAAGCAAGATGTGTACAGCTTTTACCCCCGGTTTTGAAACAATCGGAATTGAAATGAGAAAAGAAATAGATGAATATTTTAAAATATTTCAATAAGGCGAAGATAAAAATCAAATACAGCCTAAACAGCGTATTAAAGAAATGAAGAATTTGTATTGTTCAATGTCTTGGGCTTTTTTTTTTGCACAAGCGATTGGAACGGTAAATTGCAAGTTTTTCAAAACTTGCAATTTAAATCCATTTTTCGCGACATTTTAGCGAAAAATTAGTCGAAGCGTTAGCGTAAGCCGTGTAAAGAGCGGTTTTTTGCAGAGCAAAAAAGGTTTTTTGCAAAGCAAAAAATGTGCCCGTAAATTTAAATCAGAAAGTAAACGCTATTAAAGAAGCAAAATTCAAAAAGTTTACTATTATTCATCAATAACGAACAGCTTGATAACCGATTCTTCATCAGTTGCATTTATCAACTCAGCCCGTTTTTCGGGACTCTTGAAAAGCAAACTGACTTCTGCCAAAAACTGCAAATGCGGACCGGTCTTATCAATAGGCGAAAGCGTCATAATAAAAATGCGAGACGGCTCTTGGTCGAGAGAGTCAAAATCCACCGGCTTTTCGGAAATGCCGATACAAGCCACAAGGTTCTTAACCGTTTCTGTCTTGCCGTGAGGTATCGCAATTCCGTGCTTCATACCGGTAGACATCTTCCTTTCCCTGTCAAGAACGCAAGCCTTAGCCGCAGCCTTATCCGTTACCTTACCTGCCTGAACCAAAACCTCAAGCAACTCATCAATAATTTCTTCTTTTGTCGTTCCCTTCAATCGAAGATTAATAGTTTCGGGTGTTAAAATTGATTTCAAATCCATAAAATCATTATACCCTGCTTTCAAACAAAAGTCAAGCCTTATTTTTACTCTATTTTCTTTTTCTGCTTTAAACCTCACATTATAAAAAATTTGTCGCCGTGAAATAAGCGATTTGCAAGCGATGCCCTACTTTTTTTTAACCGGCTCATTTCACGGCTCCCACCCCTCGACCACCTTGTATCTTTTGTTTTTTCCTTAAAAATAATAAGTAAGCTGTCTTGCTTTCGCAAGCCGCTTTTACTTATATAAAACGAGCAAACAAAAGGATATCGGTGGTCTTCAAAATCAGGTTAATCGAATTTTATATCAGGCAGGATTTCTGTTTAAACTTCACGAACAGGCAAATTTACTCAAAAAAAAAATCAAAAAAAAGCGTTTTACCTGTGCCATTTTTAAAAATAAAATACATCATATTATATAGAAAGGCTGACCTGAAAGTGCACTAAAGGAAAGTCAATCAAATTTTTTCCGTATGGAAAAATAATTTTATTTTTTGGGAGGATTTATGAAAAACGAAAGTTTTCGAGAGGCAACATTGGAAGAATTGTTGCAAGTAAATGGAGGCGGGCCTAATTCAGGACCTGCCGATTTCATCGATAATGAAACAGGTGACATAATCGGAGGAGGCGGTACAGGCTCAACCGAAGATGATTCAAACGGAAACGGTAATTCCGACAGCTCCGATGAAAATTCAAACACTCCTAACGAGGGTGAAAACAACACTGATGCCGAAGCAGGCGAAACACCTGCAGATAACGGTACTAACGCCGAAGCAGACGAAACACCTGCAGATAACGGTACAGACACCGAATCGGGTGAAACACCCGCAGATGACGGTACTAACGCCGAATCGGGCGAAACACCCGCAGATAACGGAACAAACACCGAATCAGGCGAAACACCCGCAGATGACGGTACTAACGCCGAATCAGGTGAAACACCTGCAGATGACGGCACAAACGCCGAATCGGGTGAAACACCCGCAGATAACGGAACAAACACCGAATCGGGTGAAACACCTGCAGATGACGGTACAGACGCCGAATCGGGTGAAACACCCGCAGATGACGGTACTAACGCCGAATCGGGTGAAACACCCGCAGATAACGGTACTAACGCCGAAGCGGGCGAAGATGCGGGAGGGACCGGTGGAACCGCCCCAAGCCCTGAAACAAGCGAAAACGCCGGAGAGACAAGCAACCCGCAAATGAGTACAGTTGGAGAAAACTTCAGCCCTGAAGGAAGCTCTGCACTTCAAAAAACTGGAGCTGAGCCGATAGCAAAAGATACGGTACAACCAAGATATTTTAGTCAGCGGGAATTTAAGGACTTAAAAGATGAAAACGGGAACCCATTGTTTGAAAAAGACCTATTAAACTATACCTGTTATGCTACAGCACTTTTAAATGAAATTTCTGAAGAATATACACTAGCAACAAAAAAAAAGCTGACACTTGAAGAAGCAGGAAAAGCATTAAGAAAAGCAATTGATCAAGGTGCAGTCATAGATTATGAACTTGATGAAAACGGTAAAATTGTAGATAATAGATTTGGCACTGTAACAGATACCTCTAAATTTCTAAACACTGTTTCTAATGAAATAGGGTTAAAAGGTACATGGAGTATAGTAGATACTGTCAAAAAATATCAAAATGATGAAAGATATCACGCAATATTTTACAACGGTAGACATTTTATTAATAATACTAGATCAGCAGGTGAAGTATATGAAGTGTGGCGAGGTAAAAAGGAGATATTAGATCCAAATGACCCAAAATATTGGGGTAAAACAGAAAATAATGTAGATCTGAAATTCAATGTAATCGAAACACGAATATTAAGATTTGATGCAAATTAATTAAAAATTACAACTTACCCCCTTGCAAAAATTTGCAAGGGGATGTATAATAAGATAAATATTTACCAAATTCATAATCAAGGAGTTAAATTTATGAAGAAAATTTTTTATTTAAGTTTTGTGGCACTTTTTTTGTGCTTTAGTGCATGTGCAGATGATCCAAATGCAATTAATAAGATAAGTATCGGTAATAAATCTGTAGGTTTTAACCATACCCATTCTTTAAAATCAAATCACCCTGATGTAAAAATCACTAAGGTAAAAGTAAAAGGATTTGATCTGAATATTAGCGTAGAAAGTCACCTAAAAGGTGATGGAGAATTTTTGTTTGATGATGAATTATTTGAAAAAATAGAACAAGCTATTAAAAACAACACAGATTTACCTTATTTCTATTTTGCATCACACAAACAAATTGTAACGATTGATAAACATAAATTCATTGAATATATATCGCTTGCACCTCATTCTAATGAAACAATCAGTCTTATTGTACAATTAACAACAACGACACCTAAGTATAAAATACTCATACAAATTGAAGTAGCTCAAATGCTTAGAAAGATATATACCAGTGAGGCTCCTAAATATTTTATTGCGGAAAGTGGCAAGATACCAAGGTGGAAAAACAGTAAATTAATAGAAGAATTTGCGCAAAAGCTGGTTGAGGGTAAATGCGAAAGTAAAACGGCACAAGAACTTTATAATGAAATACAAAAAATTATAAAAACCATCAAAATTCACTAAGACCCGTCCCTCGACAGGCTCGGGAACCGTCCCTCGACAAGCGGCTACTGCATCTCGACAAGCTCGATAACCGCTTGTCTAAATTCAAAAATCTGTCGAGGGGAAAAGTCAGCTTTTGAAAATACACAGGAAACCTGCCTGTTACACAAATGCTTAACCTGTGGTGGACAGGCGAAGTCTACACTTTTGCCCGATTAAACTTAAAAAGAAACAACCTTCGCCGGTAGAAGAAGCGTTGTTGATTTTGTTTTAAGAAAAGGGCAAAAGGTTATGCGAGCCTGTCGGGTTACAGAGCATTAAGTATTGAAGGAATTTACAAATCCTTCAATACTTAATAGCGACAGAATTTAATAGCGAAAAACCTATAGTAGAACAAAATTTCATTTATATTTTGCTAATTACCCGCAAAAAAAAGCCGATTATCTAGGTAATTGGAGGGTAATGTGATTAGAAGTTGGTATACGGGGGCTAGCGGAATGCTTGCTCAACAAAAAAGGCTTGATGTAATTTCAAATAACTTGGCAAATGTGGACACCACAAGTTTTAAGCGTGATGTGGCTGTCAGTAAGAACTTTCCTGAGCTTTTATTACGCCGTGCAAATGATGACGGTGTTTTGAAAAATGCTTTTGGCTCACAAGATGTTGCGCCTATTATTGGTAAGTTGGGACTTGGTGTTGAGCTAAATGAAGTCTTCACCGAATTTGAGCAAGGCTCTCTAAAGCAAACTTCTTCGCCTTCGGATATAGCACTTGAAGGGGGCGGATTTTTCTGTGTGGAAACTCCTGCGGGCGAAAAATATACCAGAAACGGTAATTTTCTTGTCGGTGTAGAAGGGTATTTGATGACTAAAGAAGGTTACCCTGTTATGGGTGAAAACGGGCGCCTCTTCTTGCAGGATTTAGAATATACTATTAAAAAAGACGGCGAGATTTATGTAAAGCCGATTACAGATCCCGAAGCAGACGCAGTTTTTTTAGACAGGTTAAAAATAGTTGAGTTTGAAAATGACAGATTTTTGAAAAAAAACGGTGATAGTTTCTATCTCGATACACAGTTATCAGGTACGGCTATTTCTGCCGAAGGACCTTCAAGAGGCGTTGTAATTCAAGGTTTTCTTGAAACTTCAAATGTTAATGTTGTCAATGAAATGGTGCGAATGATAGAAGTAAATCGTGCCTATGAAGCAAATCAAAAAACAATTCAAGCCGGAGATACAATGATGGCAAAGCTCTGGAATGAAGTGGCTAAGTCGAAATAATTAGGGGGAAGATAAATGGTTAGGAGTTTATGGACAGCGGCTACGGGTATGAATAGCCAACAAGCAAACATAGATACGGTTGCAAATAACCTCGCAAATGTGAACACAAGCGGTTTTAAAAAGCAAAGAGCCGAGTTTCAAGACTTATTGTATCAAACGGTTGAGAGTGCCGGCACCCCTGCAACCGAAGATACAATTACACCCGTTGGTGTTCAGATGGGGCATGGTGCAAAACTTGCCGCAACTCAGCGTATTTTCGAGCAAGGCTCATTACAAAATACAGGTGTAAGCAGTGATATTGCAATTCACGGTGAAGGGTTTTTCAGGGTCTTACAATATGACGGTACTTATGCTTATACTCGTGACGGCTCGTTTAAGGTTGACGCTGACAGACAGCTGGTAACTTCTGACGGGCTTAGAGTGTTGCCTGAAATCATATTTCCCGAAAACTATCGTGAGGATACAATTGCCATAAGCCGAGACGGCAGGGTTACTGTCAGAGTCGGCGATGTGGACGAACCAATAGATGTAGGACAAATAGAGCTTTACCGATTTCAAAATAATGCCGGTCTTTCCGCCGAGGGTGGTAATGTTTTTAAGCAAACCCCTGCTTCGGGACAAGCTATTCCCGGTCGTCCGGGTTTTAACGGCTTTGGTAAAACCGAGCATAAATTTTTGGAAATGTCAAATGTTTCAACCGTAAACGAAATGGTAAATATGATTGTTGCACAGAGAGCTTACGAGTTTAATTCAAAAGCAATTCAAACAAGCGATAATATGCTTGGTACGGCAGTCAGTTTAAAACGATAATAAAATAGGAGCATAGTGTGGGAGTAAATGCAATTTCAGGCTTTTCGCCAATTGATAAAGTAGATGCAGTTTCGGAACTCAAAAAACTGTATAAGGATACGGATAAAGAAATTGAATCAATAAAAAAAGAAGAAAAAGATTTTTTAAAAATGCTTAACGATTTGCGTCAAGCGGATCTTGCGGCAGAAATTACTTCTGCTTCATCGAAAGCAAATATGCCGGCAAAGGTAAAAAATCTTTCATCCGGAATTTCAGGCGACTACATTAGCTCCATGAAAATTAATAACCCGACTCCTGCGGATAAACAAGCGGCGGCAAAAGGCGATGCGGCTAAATCAATTATGGCGAATAATACAAAAGTTGATAAAACTTCAAAACTTTATGAAAAGTCGCTTGAGCTTGAATCGTATTTTGTAAAGATTATGCTAAATACAATGCGAAAAACACTAACCGGAAGCAGTCTTGGAGATAACAGCTACGCATCAAAAATGTACAAAGATATGATGTACGATGAGCTGTCAAGAACAGTGACAAAAAATGCCGGTTTCGGACTTGCAGACCAAATTTATCTTCAGCTGAAAAACAGCTAAACGAGCCGGTTACAAAAGTCAGGTACTTTTAAAATTGCCTCAAATTTATTAATTCTCAGCTGTTTTCAAAAGCATTTTTTTTTCAAATACTTTTTGTTCTAGACCTTGCTAAATTCGAATTTTTGTTGTATAGTTTGTGTATGAGTATTTCAATTTATTCTCTCGGTGCAGCCGAGGAGGTTACCGGCTCGAAACATATTCTGGATGTTGACGGTCGAAAGTATTTGATTGATTGCGGTGCATTCCAAGGCTCAAGAGCCGAAGCAGATAAAAAAAATCGTGATTTTAATGTTCCCGCTAAAGATTTGGAAGCAGTAATTCTTACGCACGGGCATTACGACCACTGCGGTTTATTGCCTTTACTGAATATACACGGCTTTGAAGGAAATATTTACGCAACACCTGCAACAAGGGATTTAGCAAATCTGATTTTAATGGATTCAGCACATATTCAAGCCCGAGACCGTGAGTTCCATGCAAAGCAGGCGGCAAGAAAAGGCGAAAAGTTTACATGGAAGCCTCTTTTTGAAGAAGGTGATGTAATAAAAACAATCGGACAATTTATTACTGTTTCGTACAGGCGCCCCATATATATAGGTCCGGGTGTTCAGTTGGAATTTTATGATGCGGGGCATATCCTGGGCTCTTCATTTGCAATACTTACCGTAACGGAAAGCTCAGGTCGTGAAGTAAAAATAGCCTTTACAGGCGACCTTGGGCGGGAAGAAAAAGCGATTATCAGAAATCCTGAAGTCATTCCTCCCGTAGATTACATCATTATGGAAAGCACCTATGGAAACAGACTTCATGAAAGTCAGGATAACGCATTAAAAATGCTTGAAGAAGCCGCCAATAAAATTCACAAAACACACGGCAAGATTATAATTCCGGCTTTTGCTGTCGAAAGAACACAAGAGTTGGTTTACCACTTTCATTGTTTAATAGACGAAAAGAGAATTCCTGAAATTCCGATTTATGTGGATTCACCGATGGCGGTAAATGCTACCAGTATTTTCCAAGTGCATCAAGAATGCTACGACAAAGAAACACATGAGGCTTTTATAAAACATCATAAAAATCCTTTCGGCTTTAACTCTTTGAAATTCATCACAAGTGTCGCAGAATCAAAAGAGCTAAACGATATTGACGGGCCAATGATTATAATCAGTGCTGACGGTATGTGCGAATTCGGAAGAATTACACACCACTTGGCAAATAATATTGAAAAGCATTCAACAATTATTCTTTTGGTCGGCTTTATGGCGGCAAACACGCTAGGAAGAAGACTTCAAAACGGTGACGATAATGTTCGGATTTTTAACAAAAACTTTCATGTAAATGCAGAAGTTCTTCAAATCAACGCATTCAGTGCCCATGCAGACTATCGTGAAATGCGGGACTGGTTGGACAAAAATGATACTTCAAAATTAAAGCGAATTTTCTTGGTACACGGCGAGCCTGATGCACAAAAACATCTTATCTCTTATCTTGGTGAAAAAAATTATAAAGATGTGCAAGTGATAAAATATGACGAAACATACGAGTTGTAACACTTGTTTTAGAGCTAAGCAAAAAAAAGCGGTGTTTTCAACACCGCTTTTTTTTAAAACTTAAAATTACGCCTTAAAACGCAAATTTAAGCAATAACGCCTTGCATTCCGATAAAGCCTAACACAATCAAAAACTGTGCCAGAAGATAGGCTAACATAATCCAAAAATGTGATTGTTTATAACCTCCGACAAAGTATTCCTCGATAACATGTGAATCAGAAAGCATAAACAGAATACCGCCCACAGCCATTAAAATACTTGCCGTATTCGGATTTGCAATTGCAAGCAACAAGAAAAGATACGACATTATGCCGACACTAATCATATAAACAACAGCAAAGCGTCCTAATCCCCTAAAATCATGCCTTACAATAATGAGCTTGATTGTAATAATTACTATATAAACAATAAGCAAAATTAAAGCGGCGATAACAGGAACGGTGAAATTCATAATCAGGATAATTCCGGCCGCAATGTAAGCAATTTGAGCCAAAAGGAACATCAGAATACCGTGAACAAAGCTGGGTCTTTCCCAGTCATAAATCAACAGAATATCACCAACCCACAGGGCAATTAAGGCGACCAATACAAAAATATTAATCAACGCAATAGTGTCTGAATACATGAATGTCCAAACAGCATACATTAAAATAAGCAAAGGCATCAACATAAACTTTGTAATGTCGGAAAGACCCAAGAGCTGCTTTGAACAATGAACAAGATGTATAATAGCAACAACAACAAAAGGAATCAGCGCAAGCCAACACCAAAAATTTCCAATTTGCGGATACATAAAAAACCTCCTCAAGTTTTTTCTAATCTATTTTACACCCTAATAGACTTTTTTTCAAGTATTACTCTCTTAAAAAAAGAGCTAAAATATATCGCCAAGCTCAAGCCTTTTTAATGAACAATCCTCTACTACATAATTACAATCGGCTTTTTCGGAAATTTCGCATACTGCATAACGACCGTCCAATAATGCACCCGGATTGACAAAAACCGTTTCTCCAATTTTTTCAACGGCAAAAGATTCGTGAATATGCCCTGAAACAGCCAAAACAGGTTTATACTTGTCAATAAAGGATCGAATTTTAGGCGAGCCTACATGAATTATCCCTGCACGATCCAGCTTTGTGTTTTTAGCCGGATTATGAGTAACTACAATCAGATTTTTCCCCGAAAACCTGCCCTGCTCCATTTCTGCCTTTGCGACATCCAAATCGCCTGCAAGCTCATCGTCTGTACGCTCGTAGGGGGTCGTACCTGTAAATTTACTCCCGCCGCCTGAGCCTGCAAGAAAAAGATTTTCAAACATGGCTATTTCTGCATTTATCGAAATGCCGGCCTTCTGCATTTCTTTCAACAAATCCAAAGTGTCGCAATTGCCAAGCACCGAAAACACCTTAGAATGCAATGCAACAACCTCATTAAAAAAAGGCATCGCCGTTTCAGGCTTTCCAAAAGCCGTAAAATCACCTGCAAAAATTACAAAATCAGACTTTTCTGCCTCATCTTTCAACCGCTTCAAATTTTCAACATTTCCGTGTCCATCACTGCAAATCAATATCCTCATAAATCACTCCCAATAAAATTCAAGCAAACAAATGCCCGTTACAGGATACAACCCTTTTAATAATTTTGTCAAGTAAAAAAATTTTTTTTAAAGGGGGAAGTATCCCCCTCGCTTGCAAAAAATTGCCTTTTTTCTTTTGTTAAATTATATCGAGTCTTCCTCAAGTCAGCCTCGATTACTTAAAAACATCAACAAGGCAATTGTTTTTCCGCTACCCCCTCGACAGGCGGCACTGCATCTGGACAGGCTCGATAACCGCTTGTCGAAGCACGGGAACCATCCCTCGGCTTTTTTTCAACTTCCTGTCAGAGGGTAATAATCATCCATCCTGTATAATTATTACCCTGCCAAGTTTTGGCTTTTGCCAAAACTTGGTAAAATTAATTTTCACGAAACAAAAGTGTTTCGATTTGATATAATAGAAAAGTCTACATCCTGTCCACACAAGAAGCTCAACATAAAACTTAAACGATACATAAGCGTGGAAGCATACGGTTAAGCAGAAAACCGGCAAGCCGGTCAATTAGTTTAACCTGATTTTAACCGGCGAAGTCTACACTTTTGCCCGATTAAACTTAAACAAAAACAACCTTCGCCGGCAGAAGAAGCGTTGTTGATTTTATCAGCAAAGGGCAAAAGGTTATGCGAGCCGGTGGGGTTGGAGGCTGTGAAATGTTTTAAGATAAAAATTTTATTAAACCGTTTTTAAAACAACATTTCACAGCACCATATTATTTTATTTTGCTTTATTTTATTTTGCTTTACTTGATTTCATTTTATTCAATGTAAGCGTATTTTAAATTATATGTTCCAAGATAAAATTGGCGGACATTTTTTAAGTTTGGTTGCACGAAGATATTGTAGGTTTGGTTTGCATAAGGGGCGATGCAACAATCTTCTACGAGAAGAAGTTCTTCCGCGCGTTTGTAGTTTTCAAGTTGTACCGCAGGGTCGGCGCTTTTTTTTGCTGTAAGGACAAGTCGGGTGTATTCATCGTTTTCCCAGCCGGTTGGAACGATGCGATTGCCGGGCAAAAATAAGTCAAGATAGCGGGACGGATTTTCGACACCGCCTGCCCATGATTTAAATCCAATTTGATATTCCAAACTGCGATTGCGTTTCTTAAAGACAGTGCTTTCAACTTTGTCCAATACAACATTTACGCCGAGTGTTTGAGTAAGGCTGCTTTGAAGATATTCGTCAAATTTCGAGCTTTCGTTGGACGGGAACATAATGCTGATTGTTACTTGAGAAGGATCAGTTCCAAGTCCCAATTCCTGCATGCCTTTAATAAAATGTGCTTTTGGGTCGCCTACATTTTCCAAAAGTTTTTTAATCGGCTCTCCGGCGAGGCTGCGATAATTTTGATTATCCAATTTTGTTGAAAGTGCCACAAAACCGTAAGCCGGTTTATAAATATTGTCAAACAGGTCTTTGCATATTTCATCACGGTTCAAACTTGCAGAAACAGCTTGGCGTATTTTTCTGTTTGAAAACAGTTTGTCTTTTTGATTCATAAAGACATACCTGACGCGACTGTCAACTCCTGAAATTTCGGTAAAACGGTTTTGTGATTTTAGTTTGTCAATCCAGCTGATTGTGTAGGCTCTTGCGATATCGATGCTTCCGTTTAAAAGCTCACCTATTGCCGCATTTTCGCCGCGAATGATTTTAAATGTTAATGATTTAAGTTTAACATTTTTTGCATTCCAAAAATTTTCGTTTTTTATCAATTCAATTTTACTGTTATGAATCCATTCTTTTACTTTGAAAGCTCCACTGCATATTATTTTTTCGGCATCGCTTCCATAAGAGTCCGGAAATTTTTCGACTATGTCTTTTCTCTGAGGCGGAATTTTAGCGGCGAATTCATCCAAGTTTTTTATTGGGTATTCTGTTGTAATTTTTAATGTGTTTTCATCAATTGCAGTAATCCCAAGCTCGGTGTAATCCTTTTCGCCTTTCAATATAGCATCTGCATTTTTGATATAATCATAGTACATTGCCATTGGTGATGCGGATTCTTTATTGATTATTCGCTTAATGCTGTAAACAAAATGGTCGGCAGTAATTTTTTTGCCGTCAGACCATAATGCTTGTCTCAAATGAAACACCCATTCGGTGTAATCGGAATTATGCTCCCATGTTTCGGCAATTCCGGGTAAAACGGTGAGAGTCGCATCGTCTGCAGTTTCTATGTTAGTCAGGTTTTCGTTAATATAATCCAAAACCACGAAAGAATATCTGTCAGATGCTTTTGCCGCATCTAAGATGCTTGGCTCAGCACCGAGTGAAGCCGCAATCACTTGCTCTTTTTTATGTGCCGATTTTTTATTGGCACTGTTACCGCAAGAAAGCAGTACAGCAAAATAACAAAGCATCAATAAAGTTTTAAACAAAGTCTTAAATAAAAAAGTATTTCTTGTTTTCATAAACCGCTATATATCAAATTTAAGTAAAACTTTCAAGTGGTTTTAATCATAAAAATTGGCTTATTTTGAAAGAAGATGGCGATTTTGCTTTCAAGCAAAGGGCAAAAGATTTAAGGTGCGAGCGGGTTGGCGTTTAGCAAAAAAGCTCCAAATTCAGTATAATTTCTTAACGCTTTTATTTGAAGCTTTTGTTAATTTAAGTTAATCGCAGATTAGTATCTAATGCGAACATCTTTTTTTCGTGGTGTTTCCTGTTTTGAATATGCAGTCTTTTCTGTGGCATGATGTGCCTGCAAGTATTCTGCAATAGCGTCTTGCTCTCCACCTGTTTTACTGAAGCTGCTGTTTTTGCCAGGATCTTTGTTAATATTTTCTGTAGGATATTCAGCCGCATCTCCATAGCCTTTGCCTGCATATAGATTTCTTCTTTCAGGTTTTGAAAGTGTAGCGAATGGATAGTCATCACCGCCATTTGCCAAGAAGTTCAAAGTAACCATTCTAAATCTTCTTTTTGCATCACCTTTGATTTTTCCGTTTTCAATAACAGTATCTTTTACTTTTCCGTTTTCGTCAACAATTTGAAGTTTGGTAACTCTGTTACCTGCCTTTTTTGTTATATCAAAAACGAAGTGCATTCCGGCAATTTGCGGGAAAGCTCCCGGAGTTTTTCCCGCGCCTGCACCAGCGACAGCATGCTCTAAAATCATTTTTAATTCTTCAGCTGTCAAAGAAAGAGTTACAAGACCGTTGTCGAATCTGAGAACTGCTTTCATGTGGCCTTCGGTAATAGCTCCCTTTTTGGTTCCATTTTCTTTACTTGCCGCAGGTGCTTTGTAAATGATTTTGCTTGTGTTGTTTGTTCCGGGTGGAACAATGGCTGTGCCGATTTCAGTTCGGATACCGCCACCATTTTTAAAAGATATATCTACATGCTCTTTAGCCATAAGGTTTGCGTACCATAGGTTTGCGTCAGCAGAAAGGTCTCCAAGGTTTGTTTCTTGTGTACGAACTTGTGAACGGCGACCATCAAGATAAACTGAAGTGTAGCCAAGAACATTTCCGAATTGCTTTTTAATAATTGTTTGCATTGCTTTTTGCAGCTTTACAACTTCAGGAATTGGTTTTGCATTCAAATTTTTTACATTGTCAGCTGTGCTTGCCCAAGCTCCATTTACTGTGTTGTCAAGATTTCCTAATAACATTTCACCGTTTTTGTCGAAGTCAACAACTAAACGACCTAAGTATTTGTAGTCCCCATCAACATTTACAACAACTATAGGTTTTTCATCCTTTGTTGCTGTAATATAAGGATATGCTTCTTCAAAACCTTTATCTCCCGTAAATAGAGTATCATTTTTGTCACCCATTCTTGTATTTGAACCTCCGGCAACGATAATATCAACACCGTGTAGGTGTCTTGCCAGTTGCTTTTCAATACTAATTTGCTGCATGTGAGCTAATAGTATGATCTTATTTACACCACTGTTTGTAAGAGCATCAACTGAAGCTTGAATTTTTTCAGCCAATTTTGGAATGTCCATACCTGATTTAGGATATAAAGTCATATCACCAATGCTGGTAATTGTACCAAGTAAGGGTGTTGAAGCTCCAACGATACCGATTTTTTCGCCATTTACAACAACAGTTGTATATGCCGCCAGCTTACCGGCACTCTTAGAATAATCAACACCGTTTTTACCTAAATATTTTGCAGTATCTTCATCTGTGCTAAAATCGATGTTTGCTGAAAGGTAAGGAAATTTTGCACCTGAAAATTTGGCACCACCTTTGGCTTTTGGCTTTAGAGCATCACAAAATTCTTTTGGGCTTGCATCTAATTCGTGATTTCCCAAAGCAGAAGCTTTTGTGTTAAAAGCATTCATTAAAGCAATGTCAAAATGACCGGGCTCATTGCTGCCTGTTAAAGCTGTAATTGCTTTTTGTTCAGCAGCATAGAATCGTTGACCGGGAATAATATTGTCTCCTGAACTAAGCACTAATGTAGAATTTCCATATTTCTTGTCATTAGTGAAAGCATTTACCAATGCAGAAAATTCATCAACCGAAGCTAATGCAACTTCTTCATTACCATCAACATCTGCATAGTGCAATAATTGCAATGTGTATGCAGACTCCCCTTCTTTAATGACCTTTGATGTATCTACTGTAGCACAGCCAAAAACAAATACAACAAGCATCATAGAAGCTAAAATTTTTTTCATTTTTCATCCTCCAAGATTAAAAATAATGAGGGAATTACAAAAGTAAGACGAATTTTGTAATTTCTTCAAAGTAACTTAGTGTATCACAAGTTATTAAAAAAAACAAGCAATCGAATTAAATCATGTTAAATCTAACCGAAAAAAACATACAAAGAAAATTGTAAGAATACCGGCGTGTAAAAGCCCGAGAAAAAATACTGAGCCGCTTGCAAAAGTCGGTTACTTTAGCAAGCACCTTAAAAAGAAGCTCATTTCATTGCACTTTTTGATATATTTTGGAAGAAATTGCAAAACTCGTCTGAGTTTTGCAATTTCCTATACTTTGTAATTTTTCTCGGGCTCGCATTTCGTTTAACCTTATTTTGCGAGTGCCGTTATCCTTTTGTTTGATTGTTTATATAAGTAAAAGCGGTTCACAATTGTGAAACGCTGATTATTATTTTTCAGAAAAAAACAAAAGATTTAAGGTGCGAGCGGGTTGGCGTCAGCTAAAATTTTTTAAAAGTTTTAAATATGCTTCGTTATAATATTATTGGCAAAAATATGTTTTATTTTATCCACATTTTTCAATTGATTTTCATCTCCGATAACAGTCGCAACAAGATAATGATTTTTTGCCTGTTGCAAAAAAAAGTCGGCAAAGCGTTTCATGTCATCATCTGTAGCAGATATAATTCCAGCAACTTCTTCTTGTTTTTCATTTGCAGAAACACCGTTTAAAATTTGCGAAAAGCTTATCATACTTTTTGAATATGGTGTTTTAGGATTAACCTCTGTGTTGTATGCACCTACAATTAATTTTTCTATTCCTTCGTTTGTAAACTCTTCGTCTTTAGTCGTCTCAAAAATATTTATAATTTCATTTAGCGATTTAAGCGGATTTGGATCTCGATAAGTTACAACCGCAAAAAAATCTTCTAAACTTTGAGTGATGGAAAAGACACCATACGCTCCGCCAATTGTTCTAATGCGCTCCCAAAGAGGACCGCTTGAAAGCCATTTTCTAAATACATGAAGTTTTCCGTAAAGCATCGGACTGTACGGCATCGACTTAAACACAATTGTGCTGTGCGCAACTTGAATGTTTGCAGGAATTAACTGAAGTGCCGGTTTTTCATTTTGTGATAATTGAACAGCGTGTTTTCTAAATATTTTTTTTGAAGGTTGAATACCCGAATATCCTATTAAACATTTTGGAAGAACTTTTTTTAACATGTTTATATTTTCAGATGTACCGGTTAAATTTAGAAGCAACCCTGACGCTAATATTTTTTTATGTATCTCCGTAAGTTTTTTAGAAATATTATCAATTTCATGTGCGTTGTTTTTAATATTATTATTTAGCTTTGTTAAAAAATTAAGTTGTGTTATACCGGCCCATCTTTCAGTAATTGCCCATTTATCGCTAACTGTTGCAAGAGTACTTGAGATTGTAAATGTATGCCCGCTCATTGCAGGCATGTTTTCAAAAGAATTTTTGGTTTCTTTTATAATATTAAGTAATCTTTTGCTATCGTTAAATGAAACATTCTTGATTAAGTCAAAAACAAATTCGGTTGCTTCAAAAACTAAGTCGCCCAACATTTTAACACATATCATAATCCAATCACGCCCGAGAATATCTTCGCTTCTCAATACATTTTGCATTTTAAAAAATTGAGGAATCTTTGTGATATTTTTTTTTGCAGAAATAAGATTAACACTTATACCACCCAATAGTCTTGCAGAAATGCTCAACGAATCACTCCATGATAATTTATCGGTACCAATATCCATCAGAGATGATGAATATAATTTTAAGTACTCATAATCTTCATCATCAATGCAATCAACAGGAATTGCAATATCAATATACGCAATATTATTTGTCGGTTGCTGATGAATTACCACAGGAATACCGGAAATACACTCAACTGTTTTTTCAGGAAGTGCTTCAACAGGCGGTAATTCATTTTTTGAAAGATATGGTATCAAAGCTTCAAGCTCAGGCGTATCAGCAGTTACTTTTTTCTTTTCTAAAACTGCTTGGTCTTCAAGTAGTTGTTTTCGCTTTACATCTGTTAATTCGGATTTAAACTTTTCAATATACGATAAAACAGATGCTTGAATATTATTTGTATAATTTTTATCATGCTTAATTACGGTAGTGCATCTATGTTGATTTTCTATCAATAATTCAGTTATCATCTTTTTTAAATAATTTTTATCTTTTAAAATATTTTTTTTCACTTCTTCAAATACAGAAATATATCTTAGCGCATCTTCAGGTTTACCGCCATAATTCCATGAATCATAAGCCCGTGACATCAAACTTAAACTAAAAGGGGCGCCACCTGACCTGACAACTTCTCTGTTTGAAAAGTCAATTATATTTAATGCGGTCTGTATTTTATCATCGGAAATATCTGAACTAACTACGCTATTCAATGTTTCCAAAATTAAAGCCTCAACCTTTTCTTCATCGCCACTTTTTACATTTGACATTCCGACAAAAAAAGCAATCGATTCATAAGGTGTTGCCAAAGAATTATACGGATACAATTCGCCAAATTCAGAATTCAACAAAGCCTTATTTAAAAAACTTCCGTCATGTCCAATCAAAAGCTCTTGCAAAATAAACGCTTCCATCAAATGCTTTACATCTTTTGTTTCTTTTAAAGCCCAACCAACCAAAACAGTATTTTCTGAATCACTATCATCACCACTTTTTTCAGGGCCGGAAGCATAAACTTTTGCAGGTTTATCTAAACGAACAATCGGTTGAATTGGTTTTGGTTTTTGAGAATATTCAAAAAACGCCAAAAATTTTTCATCTAAAAACTTTAATTGCTTGTCTGTCGGAATATTACCGCATAAAAAAATCTTACAGTTACACGGATGATAATATTTTTTATGAAATGCTTTAAATTGCTCATAAGTCAATTCAGGAATAACGCGTGGATCACCGCCTGAGCTATAAGAATAAATACTGTCTTTAAAAAGATTTTGGCTCGCAATATCATAAGCTACATTTTCAAAATCAGAATAACCTGCCATCATTTCATTAAACACGACACCTTGAATTGTCAACTCACCATTTTCATCAAACTCAAAACGATGTCCCTCTTGCTCAAACGCATGTTTATCCAACAACGGAAAAAAAACTGCATCGCCGTACACAGACATTAAATTAAAATAATCTGCTTCTACAATTGAACTCGCCGGATACAAAGTTTTATCGGGATAAGTCATGGCATTCAAAAAAGTATTTATACTCTGTTTGTCCAAAGTTAAAAACGGATCTTTAAGCGGAAAGTTTTTCGACCCGCACAACACTGTATGCTCTATAATATGTGCAACACCATTTGAGCTTTCAGGCGGTGTCGTAAATCCAAAACAAAAAAGATTTTCAACATCATTATTTAAAACATGATAAACTTCAAGTCCGGTTTTCTTATGAATTGCGTAAACGCCTCGTGCCTTTAACTCCAACAACTCATGCTCCGAAATAATTTCAAAATTATGTATTTCTTTCATATCGTTTCCTTTAATTTTTTTTTATTTTAACATTTTATAAAGAAAACAACAAGGCTTATGAACCTGATTATTTATTTTTTATAAAAATGTTTAGTTTATTTATTTTTTTAATACTACATTTTTAAAACCATATTACATCTCACCCTGTACTGTAAAAAATCAAAAACATTTTTCTCAACCCGCGACCACCGCATAACCTTTTGTTCTTTAATTTAATTTTTAATCAGTGTTTTACGCTATCGCTCCAACCACTTTTTCTTTTTAATTTAATCGAACAAAAGTGTAGACTGTGGTCGCCAAATCATATTAATCGTTCTGTATAATATGTTAGGTTTTCTTTTTTTTATCACGACAGTCATTAAAAATAACCATATTTTATATTAAATAAAATTATTTTTTCTCTTGATTTTTTATTAAAAACATTATATTCTCATATTGAAAACAAATATCACAAAGGATGCCTGCAATGAAAAAATTATTTATTACTATTTTCTTCACTTTTATTTTTATAATAGGATGTAAAACACAAAACGATTCAATAAATACCGCAATATTAATTCAGCGACCGGAGAGAATGTTTTGGGAAATTAAAGGTCCAAAAAACAGTATATACATTCAAGGCACAATTCATGTAGGAACGGATGAAATGTATCCGCTTGACAAAAACGTCTTAAAATCATTTAAAAATTCAAAATTAATATATGCTGAAATTTCATCAAAGGATATTACAAAAGCACAATCAAAAATTTTGAGCTTAATGTTTTCAAGCATTGAAAAAGATAAAACCAAACGCATTGAAGCAAATATAACTAAAACCGAAAAAAAAGTACTAATCGATACTTTAGGTAAAACAGCATATACCCAATTAAATAAATTTAAGCCTTGGGCAATGAATTTAGGTATTATGGAAGTAACAAACCAAAAATTAGGCGTGGATCCACAAAAAGGTATCGATATGTTTTTATATCAACTGGCAAAAAAACAAAAAAAAGAAGTCTTGGGTTTAGATGAACTGGAAACCCAATTGAATATTCTCAAATTTGGCACAAATAAAGAGCAAATATATATGCTAAAAGAAACAATTGCAAGTATAAAAAATCAATCATACCAAAAAGAATTCGAGCAACTGATTATTGCTTACTTAGAAGATAATAGAAGTAAACTTGAAGTTTTACTTAATTCATCAATAGAATATGAATCAGAGGAACCTGAAATAATTGACCTGCAAAAAAAATACTATAATGCTTTAATTTTAGAGCGAAATACAAGATGGACAACTACTATTTCAGAACTTTTAAATCAGCATAATGATGTTTTTATTTTTGCAGGCTCGGCACATTTTTTAGGTGAAGACAGTGTATTTAATATTATGCAAAAAAACGGATCTCTTGAATTAAAAAAATAAGTAGGTAAAAACATTGAAATAAAACTAAAAAAGAAATTGCAAAAGTCAAACGAGTTTTGCAAGTGGCTCGCACTTTTATTTATTCATTTTAAAAACCGTACTTACTTTTAATATATCCGATGAGTATTGCCAAAAAAGCATATTACCGGTAAGCATAATCCGTATAGGACTTAACTCCGATAGTTTATATGCGTAAGATAAATTATTTTCAGGTGTTTGAGAAATACTTAAATGCACAATATAATTTTTATCGTCTATTTTTTCAAACAAAAAATAAAGTGTTTCAAAAAAAGAATATCCGTTTGCCGAAAATAATCTATCCGCAAAAACCAAAAAACTACCGTCATCTGCAACCGATGAGCAAGTAATATTAGAAAGCTCAGGAATTAAAGACTTGCCGTTTACAACTAATTTTAAAATCTCGACAGGATTGATAAGTTTTTCTTCAGAGCTTTTTGGTTTTTCTTTAGATACTCCTTTTGTCTGTTGCTCATTTAGTTTAACCAGCTCCGACAAAATATTGTTTAACACATCATCATCTAAGTTGTTTGCATTTGGTGTCGTAATTTCTTTATTACCTAAAACTGTATTTAATAATCCCATAATTGAATTATTATTCATAGTCTCCAATTTTTTCGCCGTCAAACCGGAAAAATTCTTATTTTGAGTTTTAGTTTTTTTTGCATTATTCTTTGCATTACTCTTAAAATTAGGCGGCTTAGGTGGTGCAGGTATGGAAGGCAGTACCCAAGCACCTGGTTTAATAATTATTTCAGGGATTTCGGGCATTACAGGAAAATCAGATGAGCTGTCATCAGCAAACATATCTAATGGAGAAATAAAAATTATAAAAAACCAAAATAAAAAAGCTGAAATTGGTATTTTTTCAAGTTGATTTTCTACATCATTCAAACGCTTTTTTAATGTAACAATTGTTTTTTCAATTCTGTTTTTTTCTTTTTCTAGTTTTTGTCTTATGTCAATTTTATCATCTTTTTTTCTACCGAGTGCTTGTCTTACAATTGCAGGACTTTTGTTTTGCAAAAACATCTTTTCAGCTTCCAACCTTTTTTCGTTTGACCCAATTTTAGAAACTTGTTTCATTGCTTCATATCCAATACTCGGGTCTAAATCATAAGCACTCATTTTTTCGATTGCTGTACTCGCCGCTCTAGGTAAGCATAAAACTCTGTCAACATAATCTTCGTAGCGTACTCCGGCTTTTTTACACAACCCTCTAGCCTTGTACAACAATGACCCTAATCTTTTCATCAATTTACCGTTTTCCACCAAAATTGTATTTCGTATTTCATCTGTAATTTCCAAAAGCTCAGGAGAATTTTCCAACTCTATTTTATATAAATTCAAGCTCTCGGCTTTTTCCAATAATTCGTGAAACTTACTCCAAAATCGAGGGGGATGAAAACGATTTGTATAAAACCCGCCTTCAATTTCATAAAGTTTATGATGAGTATATTCATGAATTGCGGTATAAACAAGCTCTGAATCAGCAGAAAAATTTTTGTTGTGTAATATAATTTCATGCACATCAGGTTTATAAAGCCCGTTTACTTTTTTGCTTTTTTTACCGGTGAAAATAACAGAAAACTCAAGTTCACTGTCTTCAATTTTTAATAATAATTCTTTTATTTGATCTTGATTCATAATTTCTCCCAATGCTAATTCCAAAAACCAAAAGAATTTAATACTAAACTGATACCCGCGGTTGTTGCTGTTTCAGTTCTTAAAATACGATTACCTATAGAGCATTTAATAAACCCATTTTGTAAAAAAATACTTCTTTCATTTTGAGACCATCCTCTTTCGCTTCCAATTGCAGCACAAACAAAATTATGTTTGTCAGGAATTTCAGAAATGGACATACAGTCTTTTCCAATGTCAAACAAAATTTTAGATGCTGTATCATTTAACTTTATAACTTCAAAAAAATGTTTAACACTTTTATAAATTTCCACTTTGGGTATCAAAGTAGAGCCTGCTTGAGAACAACCATCAACCAATATTTTATCTATTTCCGACTTTTTTGCAAGATCGGAATTCAAATAAGATTTTTCACCCAATTCAGATGCAACCAAGCTAATTTGTAAAACACCTAATGATGATACATCTCTCAAAATTCGTTTTAATTGAATTGGACGCGGAAACCCCAACAACAAATTTACAGGAAATAAAGGAGACGGTTGTTTTTTTTCAGAAAAGCTAAATACAATTTTTTCTTCAGTAAATTCCAAAATTACTGCTTTACCGATAACACCATTGATAATTCCTGCTTTAAATTCATCGCCAATTTTTAATTTCAATATTTTTTTTATATGTAAATACCTGGCATCGTTTTTAAAAAAACAAAACCCTGTATTACATTTTTGCTTTTCGGAAAATAAAATTATATTCATCAATTTATTATACTTTAAATTTCAAAAAAAATAAAGCATTTCTATTTTTTATATTTAAAATTAACAGATTTAAGCATCTTTTAATGCAGATTCATACTCAGCGTATGTAAAAAAAGTGCCATATTGACATGTAAGTTTTTTACCGCAAGCACATTCTCCGCAAATACCTATACCGCACATTGTATTCATTTCAAATGAAATAAATATATTTTTTGTGGGTACATTCATTGATTTAAGCATTTCTGCAGCCGTTTTCATAAAAATCATCGGGCCGACTAAGTAGGCTGCAAAGTTAGTTTCATCTTCTATAACAAAATTATTAAAACCACAAGCTTTATTTTTTATGTCATTCTCCATAGTTTTAATCACTCGTCCCGGAACACCATTATCTGCAACACAGTTATACGAGCCAAGCCGAATAAGAAATTCTTCAATTTGATTTTGTTCTCTTAGTTTTTCTTCAGAGGTACCAATGTAAGTAGAAATTTTACACCCGTTTTCTGTTAAAGTTTGTGCCAACATCGGTAAAACAGCAATACCGGTTCCACCGGCAAGCAGTACTGCATGTTTTGTTTTTGCATATTTAACAGGAGCTCCATACAAACCTCTAATATATACAGTATCACCTACATTTAAATCAAAAATTGCTTTGGTAAATTTTCCCCGCCTTTTTATTTCAATAGTTATAGGTTTTGGTAAGGCCAAAGAAAATGGTTTTTCTCCTATACCCGGAATCCATACAAAAACAAACTCCCCTGCAAAAAAAGGCATCTCGCCATCTAATGTTAATATAACAACATCTTTACTGTCTTTATATCGTGAAATTATTTTTTTAGGTATATATTCAAGTCGTTTTTCATTTATAATAAATTCGGAAGTGGTATTTTTTTTAACACCGCTTAATTCTTTAATTGCATCACTTTTTAATGCAGATAAATAATTTATCCAATTTTTTTGATGTACTCGTCCTAAAACAGAGCCAACACCAACAATATTTGCACCGGCATTAATTAACTTTGCAACTTGCTCTCCATTGGCAACACCCCCCATACCAAATATTGGAATATCCTTACCGACAGCTTTTCTAATTTCTGTAATTGCAATTACTGCTCTTTCAAAAATATCCAGCCCGCTTTTTCCGCCTTTACCGCCCAGTTTGTTATTTAAAATTGCCTTACCTGAATTTTCTTCAATATAAAGCTCAGGGCCCACAGTATTTATTGCAGTAATTCCGTCTGCCCCTGCATCAATTACAGCCTTTGCAATTTCAGATATGTTTTTTACATTGGGAGTAAGTTTTGCAAAAATCAAAGCTCTTGAGTTAGGAATTTCTTGTTTAATTTTTTTTACATAATCTTCCGCAATACTTACATCACAACCTATTGAAGAGCCATAGCCTGATGCAGCATGAGGACATGAAAAGTTCAGCTCAATTATATCTGCAACATCTTCAAAAGTTTTTATAAGCAGAATAAAATCTTCAGGTGAAGATGCGGAAACAGATACATTTAAGATTTTAGTTATTGGATTTTTTTTTCTTAATTTTTTAAGCTGAGCTAAGGCAACTTCCATTCCGGGATTTCTAAGTCCGACTGAATTACCGAATGTGCCTAATTTAGGCTCACAAATTATCGGCTCTCTGTTACCGTCATTTTTTTTAACTTGAAAACTTTTTGTCGTAATTACATCAATTGCGTTGACATCTTCATTAAAAAACCTTATCAATGAAGGTTTTGTAGAAGCAACACCGGAAACAGTTCCAAGCAAAACAGAGGTGCTGTCTTTACATTTTATAATATTTAATACTTCACTTTTTGAAAACATATTTTACCCCTTCAACACTTACATAAAAAGATTAACAGAAAAACAATAACCTGTCAATACAAAGATAATATAACTGTATTAAAAAAATAAAGTCGCTTTACTGTCGTGAAGTTATACAGAAAACCGGACTGTACTAGAGGCTATTGCAAAACTCGTATGACTTTTGCAATAGCCTCTACTACATAACACTTAACCTGATTTGGCGACCGCAGTCTACACTTTTGCTCGATTAAATTAAAAAGAAAAGTCGGTTGAAGCGACAGCGTAAAACGACGATTAAAAAATAAAGAAAAGAGCAAAAGGTTATGCAAGGGAGCGGGTTGAAAAATGTCTGCTCTGATTTTAGTTTTGAACTTAAATCAGAGCAGACATTAAAAATAAATTTAGTTTAAATTTTTTGGTCGTCAATTTGTAAATATTTTTCGTAATTTGTTTTTATTTTTGTCGAAAATGTTTGAATTGACTCGTAGACTTTTCCGGTTTGTATGTTTAATTTTTCAAATGCTTTTTCGAGGTCGCCACCGGATTTTCCGATAAAGGTTATGTCTTTGACGAGTTCTTTGACGGTTTTGGTAATGCCTTGCGAATTTTCGGCAGCAGCTTCGGCGAGGCGCCCCATCTCTTCGGCAACAACGGCAAACCCTTTTCCTGCATTACCGGCATGTGCGGCTTCGATTGCCGCGTTCATGCTTAGCATTTTAATTTGGTCGGCAATGCCGTCTATTAGCTCACCAATTTCGGTAATGCGGGCGACACTTTGTGTTGTGTAGACAATTCTTTCGTTTGTAGTTTTAAAAATGTTTGCACTTTCTTCAAAAGCATGCATTAATTCTTTTGCCTGCTCGGTGTCTTTTTGTCCGGTTTCTATGCTTGCATGAATTTCATCTATTAATTTTTTACCGGATTCTTCTTTTAATTTAAAGTTATCACTTTCGCATTTTAATTTTAAATTTTCATAAGCAGTGGTTATGTCAGTGTTTATTTTTTGAAGTTCATCATTTGCAGTTTTAATTTTTTCTAATTCAGTTTTAAGTTTTTCTATCTGTAAATTATTTTCGGAATTGTTATTTGTATTTTGCGAAATAGCAATATCCTGTTCGATTTTTTGTGCGGTACTAAATATGCTGTTTCCAGATTGAGTAAAAGAGGCATCATCGTTTTTTGTTTCATTACTATTTTCGGAATTGACATATAATTTTTCTGAATATATTTCAGGTTCTGAAGTTTTTTTCGCAACATCAACTTTTTTTTCTGCTTCTATTTTTGCGTTTTCAAAATTTAAATTATTATAATTAAAATTACTATTATATGAAGTCTTTGTATTGTTCAATTCAAAATCAGGAAAGTCCGGTTTTAATTTTTGCTCTGAGTTTTGAATATTTACCGGTGTTGATTGTTCAGATATAGATTCTTTTGTCGAAGGTGTTACATTATTGGTTTCAGAATCACCTTGAAAAAAATTCAACTCCGTGTTTTTTATGTCGTTAGAATTGATGTCAAAATTAGTTGTAGATTTTGTTTCAACCAATGATACGGTGCTTTGTGTAAATTTAGCTTTTTTTTCTCCGACACTTAAACGGATTTTTTTATGCGGCTTTGATCTTAAGGATGAAATTATAATTGTAAACTTTTCTTTGCATAAACGATAAGTTAAAAATATAGCCAACACCCAAGCCAATATTATAATAAGACCGCTTAGCATTATGTTTTTTTGTGTTTCAATAATATCGGATTCCAAAAACTTTTGTTGATTGTTCTTATATAATTTATGTTGCTCTAAAAAGTTTTTTTCAATTGCAGTTATACTTGATTCAGATCTGTCTTGTATTTTACTGTATTCTTGTTTCCATAGAGCTAATTTATTCAATGTTTTTTCACAGGAGAGTATATATTTTTCTACACCTCTATCAAGTTTTACTCTATTCAAAAATCCTGAATATTCATTTATAATTAATTTTAGATTTTTCAAGAGGTTATCTTGTATTGATATTTGCTTTTCAAAATCTCTTACATCAAATTTATTTTCGCTTAAAGCCAAACTATAAACATTAGACTTAAATTTAAGTGCAGAAATTTCATATTCAGTTAAAACATCCAAAATATATTGGTTGTCTCTCGAATTTTGATTTACTAACCTGTAAAAACCAAGACAAGTACTTGCCAATAACAATACTCCCAAGCAGATTAAAATAATCTTTTCAATTTGCTTCATATAAAACCCCTTTACAAAATAATCAATATTTCGTAGTATATAGTAATGAAGCTACTACATACTGCGGACTTACATCTTGGAAAAACCCTACACGAAGTATCACTTGAAGAGCAACAATCCGACATGCTTAAAAGCATTATAGAAATACTGTCAAGCGATGATTATACGGCACTTATAATTGCAGGCGATGTATACGACCGCTCAGTTGCCTCTGCAACTTCAGTCGCTCTTTTTAGCAACTTTCTTACAGAAGTTAAACAACGCTTCCCTACAATTTCAGTGCTTATCATTCCGGGTAATCATGACTCGGCTCTACGACTTTCATACGCACATGAGCTTCTTGAAAGCATGTCAATTTACATCGCAAATGATATTTCCAAAATCACTACACCTATAAGTATATCACATAATGATGAAAATGTCGAATTCTTTTTACTGCCATTTTTACAAACAGGTGCATTTTTTTCAAAATCTGAAAGTGATGAAAATCGATTGATGACCACTCAAAAAGAGATGGTTGAAGAAGCCATGAGACAAATAAAACCACATATTTCAAAAAAAACACCGTCTGTGCTTATTGCACATCTTTTTACTATAAACGGCATTACATCTTCAACAGAGAGGCAATTTATAGGCAGTGCAGAGTTAATTGACCCTGAAATATTGTCCGGTTTTTCATACATTGCCTTGGGGCATTTACATAGATTTCAAAAAATAAGGAATAATATCTACTATTCAGGCTCACCTCTTGCATACGCTTTTGATGAAGCAAAGTATGAAAAATATATTCTGTCGGTTGAAATAGACTGCAAAGATTTGACAGCAATTCCTACAGTTAAACCTATACCTATAAAGCCATCACGAAAACTTAATACCATTGAAGGTAAGTTTCATGATTTACTCGATACCGATAAATTTAATGAATACAAAGACGATTTTTTAGAAATAATATTAAAAGACAATATAAGTATTCAGTCACCAATGCAAATTTTACAAAAAAAGTTTACACATCTTTTAACTGTAAAGCAAGAAGCATTTATCAAACAAGTAGACAGCGATATTGAGTCAGATTTGCAAAACTCAATCAATTCAAGTCAAAGCATAGAAGATAATTTCATCAGTTTTTCAAACACAATTAATGAAGAAACAGATGAAGATGAAAAACATCTTTTTATCGATATTTACAAGGAGCTCTTAAGTGAAACCTGAAAAACTAACCCTGTGTAACATAGGGCCATTTGTGGGAAAGCACTCTGTTGACTTTTCGCGTTTTAATTCTATTTTTTTAGTTTGGGGAAATACAGGCTCAGGTAAGACCACAATTTTTGATGCAATATCTTATGCCTTTTACGGGAAACCACCGGGTATACGCTCGCAAAGTCCTAAAAATATGCGCAGTCATCTTGTAGCGGATACAGAGCCGTCAGAAGTAGAGCTTATTTTTTCTATCAAAAATAAAAGATATAAAATTTTAAGAAGTTTGCCTGTTTATTCAAATAAAAAAAATAAGGAAACCCCTGAAGGAGTTGAACTATGGGAATACAATACAACTGTTGAAAAGGACTGGAAAAATATTTCAGAAAGTAAAAAAACAGATACTGCAAAAAAAATTGAAAATTTGATAAAATTATCATTTGATAAATTCTCAAAAATTGTAGTGCTTCCGCAAGGTCAATTTGCAGACTTTCTTTCAAAAACCTCAAACCAACGGCAAAATATTTTAGAAAATCTATTTCCTGTAGATCAATATACAAAAATAATGGAAAAAGCAAAAGTCAGACAAGATAACATAACGGAAAAAATAAGTTATCTGCAAGAAGAGTTAAACAGATTACAGGAAACATATAATGACAGTTTATATTCAACAGCACATAAAGAACTAAACGATGAAATAAACAGATTAAAAAAAGATTTAAAAGAAATAAATAAAAAACTGGATTTAAAAAAAGAAGAAAAAATTCAAGCCGGATTAATACTTGAAAGAAAAAAGAAATACGCCAAAGCAAAAGAGCAATTAGAAGACACCAATAAAAAAATAGAAGATTACAATCAAAAGAAAATGCAAATTGAAATGGCAAGAAAAGCAGAGCCTCTGGCAGTTGAAGTTGAACAAATTGAAGAGCTTATCAGAAATGAAAAATCTGAAAGTGATAAGCTATATGAAATAAAGAATAAACAAATTTTCGCACAAGAAAAATTCAATCAATATGTTGAACAAAAAAGCACAATAGAAAAAGAAGAAAAAAATAGAGATAACCTATTGGCAAAAGAAGACCGTTTAAAAAGAGCTACAGAATTATTTAATGAAATAAAAAAAGAAAAAGACAAACTATCCGAATTACATAAAAAATTATTACCAAAAAATAAAAAATTAACTGAGCTTAAACAAAAATTATCAGATATTAAAAAAGAGATTAACTTAGCTCAGAATGATGCAGAACTTTTTTCAAAACATGAAACTGAATTTAATCTTGTAAAAGAAAAATCAGAGTATTTGCAATATATTTATGATTTAATTGCAAAATATAACGAAAAAAAACAAAATTTTAAAACCCATAATTCACTTCTCCAAAAAAAAGAAAATAAACTTGAAATTATAAATAAAAATATTAAAATAGAAAAAGAAGAATATGATTTTCTTGAAGAAACAAAAGCAAAAACTGAGCAGCAAAATATAGCATTTATACTTGTAAAACAATTAAAAGAAAACTATGCATGCCCTGTTTGTGGCTCGCTTACCCACCCTACTCCTGCAACCCGCCCTGAAAAACTTTCTTTTTCGATTGATGAAAGAATAGAAAAATCAAACGCATCGTTGGAAAACTTTTTATCCGAAAAAAAAGAATGTGAAGAAGAAATTACAAAATGCAAAATCAACACCGAGCAATGGCAAAATCAGTTGAATGAAATAATACAAGAAGCTAAAAATCTTAACTCAAAATATAGTAATGAAATAATATTTTCAACACCCATAGATAAAATAAATATTAATGAAGTATTCGAGATGAAAAGTACTGTAATTGAAGAGCTAAATGACAAATCAAAATTAAAAGAAAGCTCACTTAGATCTATGGACAAAAAAAATAAGTTAGAGCAGAGCCATGATGAAAATACAAAATTATATGAAAAAATAAATTTTGAAACAAACGAAATCAGCATACAAGAAAGCTCATTAAAGAGTATTATCAAAGAAAAAGAAAATAATTTTGATAAACTTTTTTCTGAAATAAATGAAAATAAAGAAAACCCAAGCCTTATTTTAGAAAAATGCCAAGTAGAAATTAAAGACATATCGCATAAAATAAATTCATATTATCAAAACATCTCAGAAGCAGAAAAGGCGTTAGAAAATTTTAATACGGCAAAACAAATGCTTGAGGTAAATTTAGCAGATATAAAAAAGCAAATCAGAGAAAAAACAGATGAAGTAGAATTAAAATGCTCTAATGCAGGATTTGCCGGTTTTGATGATTTAAAATCAGCTATTATTCCTAGTGATGAAATAAAACAAAATGAAGATGAAATTAAAAAATTTTATGAATATAGGGCAGCAACATTACAATCGGTGGAAACATTAAAAAAAGAATTGGAAGGACAACCTGAATATGATTATAACCTGATAGAAACTGAAGTTGATCAACTTAATATTAAAGTAGAAGAACTGGAAGCAAGAGCTGCAAATAAAACCACACAAATATTAGAGCTGGAAAATAAACATAATCAATATTTAACACTTTTCAATAAACATAAAGAAACTTGTGAAAATTCAATAGTAATAAATAAGCTGGCGAATAAACTTAACGGAAAAAACTCTAAAAAACTTAAATTTGATACATGGATACTTTCTTATTTTTTCAAACAAATAACCGTATATGCAAACAAAAGACTTGAAAAAATGAGTAACGGAAGATACCGTTTAGTCGTAACATCGGAAAACGAAACTAAAAAAGGTTTTGACGGTTTAAATTTACAAATTGCAGATGCAAATACAGGAAAACTCAGACCTTCCTCTACGCTTTCAGGTGGAGAAACCTTTATGGCTTCAATTAGTTTAGCACTCGGGTTTGCCGATAGCATTACGGCAAATGCCGGCGGAATAGTATTGGACTCTATGTTTATTGACGAAGGTTTCGGGACTCTTGATTCAACATGTCTTGAAAATGCTATTTCAATTTTAGATGAAGTTCGAGGGCATAGAATGGTTGGAATAATTTCGCATGTTGCGGAGCTCACATCAAGAATACCGGAAAAAATTAAAATAGAAAAAACAAATCACGGCTCTAAAATTATGCAATAACTTGTATGAAGAATTTATTTATACAGTAAATATTTTTCTCTTTTGTTTTTAAAAATTTGAGTGTCATGTTTTACTTTTTTATAAAATTCCAATGCATTAAAATCGTTTTTTGTAATATCATCACAACCTGTAAGCAAATTTAATCCACATCGACTAGAGCCGTAATTATTTATTTTAAACTTTTTGGGGTACAAGTTTTTAAAAGTTTCAAACATAAATAAAGCCGTTTTGATAGGCTGAAACAATTTTTCATCGGTAATAATTATTTGAACCCCTTGACAGTTTTGATTTTTATAAACCGATAACGAAGGTGTAAAATATACGGGATAAAAAAACACACCTGAAAGTTTTAATTTATTTAATTCAAAAGCTGTTAATTCTGCATCCATATATGGTGCCCCAATGTATTCAAAAGGCATAGTTGTACCGCGCCCAACCGAAACATTTACACCTTCAAACATTCCCATTCCGACATAGATGAGTGCGGTTTTTGGCTTAGGTATATTAGGGGAAGTGGGTATCCACATTAAATGAAAATCACTAAACATCTTATTTCTATCCCAATTTTGCATCGGTATAACAGTAAGGCGGCAATTTATTCCAAATTCAGAATTAAACATAGCGGCTAACTCTCCGACTGTCATTCCGTGACGCTGAACAATAGGATAATAGCCTACAAATGATTTAAACTTTTTTTGTAAAATATTTCCTTCAACAGTACCTGATATGGGATTGGGTCTGTCAAAAACTACAAACTCTTTATTATACATAAATGCCGCTTCCATAGCATAAGCCATAGTATAAATATAGGTATAAAATCTTGCGCCCACATCTTGAATATCAAAACAAAGCATATCAATTTTTTCCATCATCTCTTTTGTCGGGCGTTTTGTATTTCCATATAAACTGTAAACCGGCAGACCTGTTTTTTTATCGATGCTATTTGAAATATTGGCTCCTTCACGCTCGCTTCCTCTAATACCGTGTTCCGGTGAAAACAATGCAATAAGGTTTACATTTTCGTTAAGAATATCAATTGAAGTTTTTCCGAATCTGTTAATTCCTGTAGGATTTGTAATAAGCCCGACTCTTTTAGCTGCAAATAATTTAGCATATTCATCAATTCTTTCAATACCTAAAACTATTTCAGCCTCTTTTGTTTGCTTGGCTATTGTCGCACAACCGGTTAAAAGAATAATAAACACACATAATAATATTTTGTTTTTTATATTCACAGTAAAACCCTTTATCGTTTTTTATTTTAAAACAAGTTTTTCTTTAAGAAAACTTTTTATCTGTTTAGCTTTTTCCGTTCTTAAAAATTTTCGCAACATAGCGGATCTTAATGATCGCTTTTTTATGGTTTGCATAATTGCATTTAAATCTTTATAATAGCCGTTATTCTCAAACTTAGGCTCTGTTTTTAGCATATCGAATTTATTTTCCGCTAGTTCAATTAACATTGTATTTAAAAAATAATTATCAGCATTTAAAAATGCAGAGTATATAATAGAAGTAATCGCTCCATAACCTTTAACCAAATAATAATCTCCTTCATAACGCATAGGCCTGACATAATCGGAATGTTTTGCATTGGTACAAAGAATAACAGCAAGATTATTTTTCCGGTCAATCATAGTCATAGTCCCTGTCCAACCGGTATGCCCGATTGTACCGGGACTCGCACAACCTGAAAACGCCCAAGAATAAGCCAAATCTGATTGTCTGCGCCACCCTATAGCATGACTTGCTTTTAAATTGCTTTGATTGGTAAAAAGATTTACAGTATTTAAATCAAACAATTTCGCAGTACCATACCCGCCTCCGTTAATCATGACTTGTGCAAGCACCGCCAGACTTTCAGCATTTGCAAATAAACCGGCATGACCGCTTACTTCATCCATTGCAAAAAAACTTTCTTGGTCATGTACACGCCCGTGAACAAAACCTCTATTGCTTTCATTTTTTCTTATACGGGCTTCACCAATTACCGTACCTGCTATTTCATTTTTTGAAAACCCTTTATCCATTGGCATAAAACAAATTCGTGATAGCCCAAGTGGCTTGTAGATGTATTTAGAAACATATTTATCCAAAGGCATTTTTGTTACTTCTTCAATAATAAAAGCCAACAACATAAAATTTATATCAGAATAAACTGTTTCTGTACGCGGGGTATAGGATAAAGGCGTATTCATAATTAAGTCAAAGGTAATCTTCTTAGCAGGCTTAAATTCTGCAATTGCATTTTTAACTTTCTCTTTTCTGTAATATGCACCACCCGGTCTGAATCCGGATGTATGTCTAAGCAAATCGCGTATTGTTACATCTTCTTTACCGGTAAACTTGGCGTTTTTTGAATCAGTAAATTCTGGAAAAAAATCTACAACCTTATCATCTAATGAAAGTTTTTTTTCGTAAACAAGACGCTGAATTGAAAAAGTTGTTGCGTACATTTTTGTATTACTTGCCAAGTCATACAATGTTTTATTTGTAACCGGTATTTTTTTAGACGCTGAAATTTTACTGTGGTCGGCATTATAAATATTTCCATACTGACTGTTTTTAATAATCTTACCGTCCTTTAATATAATCAACTGAATTGAAGGAAATCCGTTTTCTATTTCCGCTTCCAAAAGCTGGTCTAAAAAAGCAAAAGCATCATAAGATACACCTTCAATTTTTTTTGAAGAGTTTAATAATTTAGGATACGGAATTTTTATGTGTAATTTTGGAAAAGGTTTTTGAGATTTGTATTCTTTTGGAACAATGTTTGAAACATATAATATATTTACACCGTTTTTTACAAAATCGGAAATGTTAAACTTAACCAATCCATTTTTACAAATTTTTGAAGTATCGATTTTATACTCATTAAGATAACAAGTAAATCTTTCAATGTCTTTTACTTCAAAAAAAATTTCACCCTGCCCTTTAAAACAAGTAAACTGATAAAAATTATTTGTCAAAATACCGTCATCATAGTCTTGAGTTTTTTTGGGAATACTTACATCTAATTGTAAACCAAAAACGCCGCTTTGATTTTTAGACCTATCTTGCAAAAAATCAAATTCCGATTTTGTAATTTTAGTAATATTATTCGGAAAAGTATAACAGGAAATAAACACAGAAAATAAAACAAACGATAAAACAAACTTCTTCATTTGCAGATTATAGATTATTTTTTTTTAACTGTCAAGGATAATTCGATTATAACATGGAAAAATATGTAAATTCATACTTACTTTTATAAATTGACGCAATAAATAAACATAAAGCAAACGTGAAATAATAAAGAAAACCCAAAATACGACATGAGAAAAATAAAATTGTAATTTTTCTCATGGTCATATCGTTTAACATGATTTTGAAGACCGCCGTTATCCTTTTTGCCGATTAAAATAAAAAGAATAGACCTTCGCCGGCAGAAGAAGCGTCGAGCCGATTGCAAAAGTCGGTTACTTTAGCAAGTTGCTTAAAAATAAGCTCATTTCATTGCGCTTTTTGGTATATTTTAAGAAGAAATTACAAAACTCGTCCGGCTTTTGCAATTTCCTCCGTCTATTAAAAAAATCATTAAAGGCAAAAAGATTTAAGGCGGTCGAGGGTTGGAAGCTAAAAGTATTGGAGCGACTTTTTTTAACTAAATTAAATATTAAATCTCCAATACTTTTAAGCGACAATATTTATAAAATTTCAACCTCACCATTAGTTTTCGCTACAAACACGGTCGGAATATTTTTTGTAAAAAAACCGTTTTCCACCACACCCGGTATCGCATTTATTTCGCATTCAAATTTTTCAGGTTTTATTTTAGAATCAGGAAAAGTTATGTCAATAATAAAGTTGCCGTTGTCGGTAATAACAGGCCCCATTTTACGAACACCATTGCGCAAAATTGATGAGACGCCATACTGCTCAAGCGCCTTCATCACACTGAGTCGAGCCTCGGGAACAATTTCAAGCGGAAGCGGAAAATGCTTACCAAGAGAATGCACTTTTTTGTTTTCGCCTACCACTATAAAATATTTTTTGGAATTATATGCAATTATTTTTTCTTTTAAAAGTGCAGCACCGCCGCCTTTAATTAAATACTTTTTATTGTCAACTTCATCGGCACCGTCAATTGCCAAATCAAGCTCACCATCTATAATCCCGGAGCTTAAAGAGTAAACGGGAATGTTTAATTCTTCGCATGCAATTGAAGTTTGAAAACTTGTCGGCACTGCGACAATATTTTTTAACTTATTCTTACGAATATATTCTGCTATTCTTTTTATTGCAGGCATGGCAGTCGAGCCTGTACCGAGTCCGACTTTCATTCCCGATTGAAGAATTTTTTCCTTCACCAAATAATCAATTGCAAAATTTCCTGCAAGCTCTTTAACCGCCAAATCATCAAGAACCTTATTCATAATCTCTCCCCGTAAAAATATTAAACTGCAAATATGCTTGTGCTTTCAACATTTCATATCCGTTACAAACTTTACAACCTGCCCGCTCGGCTCGTTGCATAAGTACTGTTTTTTTAGGTTGGTAAATTAAATCAAAAACTTTTTCGTTTCCGTTAAACGCATAGAAGTCCAAGGGGTCTTTGTTCGGGTTTTCCATAGACCCGACTGTTGTAGTTTGAATAATCAAATCGGAAAATTCTTGCAGAAGAGACAAAGCAACCGAATCCAAAAACGCCCATTTAAAATTATATTTTTCTGCAAGTTGTGCGGCTTTTTCAATTGTACGATTTAAAATGCACGCCGAGCCTGACATTTCTTTTACAACCAAAGCCACGGAATTAGCAACACCACCTGCACCTATAATTGCAACCTTCATGCCTTTAAGGCTTTCTCGATTTAAAAAATTCTTTAATGCAATTTTTAAACCTTCAATATCCGTATTATAACCGATTACATTATTTCTGCCTTGTTTTAATAATGTATTGACTGACATAACATTTTTTGCATTATCGCTTAACTTTGAAGTATAAGGAATTACATCTTGCTTAAACGGCGAAGTTACAGACAAACCACAAATACCTATGCGCTCGGCAAACTCCAAAGCATCATAAGCATTCTTTACGGAAATCGGAATGTAAACCGCATTCATATTTTTTCTTCTGTAACCTTCGTTATGTATTATAGGACTTTTACTGTGTCTTACATCTTTACCAATAATGCCGAAAACTTTTGTGCGCTCATCTAAATTTTTAAAACCGTATACATCATTTAATTCAATCGGATCAATTGCTTCTTTTTCAAGATTGTATTTTTTAATATGCTCTTTTGAAAATGTATAAACTATTTCCGAGCCGATTTTTGTTGCAAGCAATCTAGCCGGTAAACTAAACCTACCCGTAGGCGAAATTATATAAGGCTTCATATAATTATTAACGCTTGAAAAAATTTTTGTAACATCTTTTAAACATTCGCTTTTAAACGAAAGTTTTACAATGTCCTCAGGAGCCTTTCGAATTTTTTGAATTGTCTGCAAAATATTTTTAACAGGCTCATTTATACTGTGCAAACTTCTGATTATTTTTATATTAAACGCCTGCGCAACTTCTTCAAAACCCGATGAATCAAAATCGTGTTCAAAATCTACATAGGCAAAATTATTTTTTGGATTACTGTCTGCAAACGAAAGCCCGCGTGCAAAAAGAGTTACCCTAGCTCCTTCCCCGCTTGTACAAAATCCGCCGTCAACGACTCGCCGCAATGTTAAAATTACCGGAACATCAACGAATGCCGGAAATTTTCTTATACTTAAAACTTCATCGCCTTTTAAAAAATCCGCCCTCAATTCGACAATGTCAATATAATTTTTATATTCATCAATCAAGCGTAAATTTTTTTCAATTGTATCTTCGGTTAAAACCAAACAAATTTTTGCAGACATAAAAACATTATAAACTAAAATTAAATTTTTGCATAGACCTGTTAAAAATTTATTTGGGTGTTCCCCTCGATGAAACTTTTTCATCGAGGGTCGGCGTATCTCGGGCTACGCTTTCGCTTCGACTAAAATCACGACATAAATTATTGTCGTGATTTTATTTTGTGCCGAAAATTAATATTTTCGGCACACCCCTCAATGTGCCTAACACATGGGGTTTACGGAAACGTCCTGTTTCCGTAAACCCCGACGAGTTTTGGACTTTCGTCCAAAACATCGCTGTTTTTTTTTAACGCAACATCCGTGTTGCGTTTTTAGTTTCATGGGTTTCATGCAAACGTCCTGTTTCCGTAAACCCCGACGAGTTTTGGACTTCCGTCCAAAACATCGCTGTTTTTTTAACGCAACATCCGTGTTGCGTTTTTAGTTTCATGGGTTTCATGCAAACGTCCTGTTTCCGTAAATCCCGACGAGTTTTGGACTTTCGTCCAAAACATCGCTGTTTTTTTTAACGCAACATCCGTGTTGCGTTTTTAGTTTCATGGGTTTCATGCAAACGTCCTGTTTCCGTAAACCCCGACGAGTTTTGGACTTTCGTCCAAAAGATAACTATATTTATATTGACTTTTTTAAATATAAATGATATAACTTTCACAGAGAGGTAATACATGAAGCTAATCACATTGGTAAAAAAGAATAAATCGTCTTTTTTCTTTTTTGTTCTCGGTAGTTTTATTACATCAATTTCACAACTTGCAATTTCCATCATTTTTGCTATAGCCATTGGTATGATGCAAAACCCAAGCATTGAAATGATTAAAAGCCGTGCTTGGTTTGTAATTGCCGGTGCATTAATAGTCGGGTTATCAAATTTTATTGAGCATCGATTTCCGATTAGTTTTAAGCGCTCAATAAATCTTGAGCTAAAAGCAAAAGCATTTGCAAAGATTATAAATAAGAGCTTTGAACAATTTAATCTAAAATCAAAAGAAAATTATATTTCCAATTTAATAAATGATATTCAACTGTTTCAAGAAGACTTTTTCAACTCTTTACAAGTAATAATGCAATTTATATTTCAAACTGTTTTGCTAATGATTATTTTATTTTTTATTGATGTCAAATTTGCATTTATACTTTTTGGAATTGAAATAATACTTTTTTTTGTAAGTAAACTTTTTAAAACAAGCACGGAAAAATTAAAGCAAACGGTATCCGAAAGCAACGAAAATTTTTCTATAGAAGTTTCAAACACATTAAACGGCGCTGAAATTATAAAACTTAATTCAGTAGAACAAATATTTTTGGATAAAACCTCAACTTCAATTAACGCTGTAGAAGCAACTAAAAGAAAGTATAATTTACTTTTAGGTTTCCAAAAAAATTTTTTTAAATTATTATCCATTTTTCTCAACCTTATAGTGTTTATTTATTGTATGATAAAATTATTTAACGGAGCTGATTTAACATTGATGGTTATTATTATACAATCAGCCATGTTTATAATAACTCCTTCGGAATTTATATTTTCCAGTATAAACACATATAAAGCATCAAAAAAAATATACGAAAAACTAACCGATGAAAATGAAGACAAAAATAAAGATAATACATTACCGAAGCAAGGCATTAAAACCAAATTTGATTTTAATAATAAAATTAAAGTTCAAAACCTGACATTTTCGTATGAAAACAAAATTGTTTTAGACAATGTTTCTTTCGATATTATAAAAGGAAAAAAATATTTAATTAGAGGCGTAAGCGGAGCAGGAAAAACAACTCTTTTAAACATATTGTCCAAAACTATAGAAAACTATACCGGAGATATTTTTATAGATGAAACAAATATGAAGGAAATACAAACAGCCGCTTTTAACGAAAAAATAGGCTTTATTTTTCAAAATGTATTTTTGTTTGAAGATACAATAAAAAACAATATAGAGCTTTACAGAAATTACTCGGAAAAAGAATTTAATGAAGCCGTCAAAATAGCAGGATTATACAACTTTATTTCTGAAAAAGAAAAAGGTGCAGAAACAATGCTTGCAGAAAACGGAAAAGACCTTTCGGGAGGGCAACGGCAGAGAATCTCCATTGCCAGAGCAATTATAAAAAATTCGCAAATTCTTTTTGCAGATGAGGCATCTTCCAGTTTGGAAGCAGAATTAGGCGCTCAAATTGAAAAAGCAATACTTGATTTGGATTCGACGCTAATTGCAATCTCACATCGATATTATGAAGGCATAAGTGAAAAATACGATTTCGTAATTGAAGTAAAAAACAAAACAGTAGAAGTATTTCCAGCAAGTGAATATGCGTTCAATAAAGAAGATTTATACGATGATAGCTCAAACAAAGGAGAGAAACATGATTAAAAAAGCTATACGAAAATCATATCCCATATTATTTATCGCTTTACTTTTTGCAATAGCCGGTTCTGCCTTTGCAATACGCTCAAGCTACTTTATAAAAACCATTACGGATAACATTTTAAGCACCGAGCGTAGCATGGTTTTTTTGAAAGAAAATTCAATAGACATGATAAAATTCGGATTGTTATCTGTAATATTTGCTTTAATCGCAAACTTTTTTAAGTTTTCTTATTCCAAAAAAGCTATGTTAAATGCAAAAAATCTGTACATAAAAAAACTGTTTGAAAAAGGCATAAATGAATTTCATTCGGAAAACACGGCAAAATATTTTTCAAACATGACAAATGATATGTCTAAAATAGAAGCAAAATATGTTATGCCTATTTATAATATTATTTTTAATGTTTGTACCGCTTTGATGAGTATCGGTGTACTTTTATATGTCAATTATATTTTGTTACTTTCTGCCATAGGTGTAGGTATTTTTCTGGCAGTAATGATAGCTATACTCGGTATACCTATACAAAAACACGAAAAAGAGTTATCAACAATAAAAGGACAATACACAATTTATGTAAAAGAAATCATTTCGTCTTTTCAAATTATTAAAACAAACAACTTGGAAGATAAAGCAAAACATGATTTTAATAAACAGTCAGAAAATGTTGAAAACAAAGAATATAAACTAAACAAACTCATTGCATATTTAGTATTGGGTTTAGGTATTATGCTGGGTGTTTTAATATTAGTTACTATCATGGGCGGCATTTTTTTGGTATATAAGAAGTTAATTACAATAGGAACATTTATATTCGGTTTTAAAATGTTTATACAAATAATAAATCCTTTTGGACAAATTGGCAGCGAAATACAAGCAATCGTTTCAATAAAAGAGATTTTTAATAAAATGAACGAAAACTTAAAAAAGACTGAGCCCGATAATGCAAATATGGAGCTGGCTTCTTTTGATAAATCAATTATACTTAAAGATACTTCTTTTAATTATGAAAATAAACCAATTTTGAAGAATATCAATTTTGAATTTGAAAAAGGAAAAAAGTATTTAATTACCGGCCCGTCAGGCGGAGGCAAGACTACAATACTCAGACTATTAAGAAAATATTTTAATCCTACTGAAGGAGATGTTTTTATTGACGAAAAAAACTTAAAAGACATTAAGACTATTTCATATTTTAAACGAATTGCAAATATAGAGCAACAAGTCTTTTTGTTTGAAGACAGTTTACGCAATAATATTACATTATATAAAGATTATTCCGATGAAGAAATCAATAATGCAATTGAAAAATCAGGATTATCACTGTTTGTTAAAAACTTAAACGAAGGGCTTAATTATAAAATAGAAGACAACGGTAAAAATATTTCAGGCGGTGAAAAAGCCAGAATAGCCATTGCCCGAGGTTTAATTACAAAATCAAATGTAATTCTTTTAGATGAAGCATTTGCAAGTTTAGACAAAGATACTGCCATTCAAGTAGAAAAAACATTATTGAGCTTAAAAGATGTAACAGTTGTAAATGTAAGTCATGTTATTTTTGATGAAAATAAAAACAAATACGATAAAACCCTTTTTGTAAAAAACACTAAAATTGAGGTCGCATAAAGAATTAGAAATACTCATAATGCAATTAAACTTAAAACAGGGCGGCACGCCTTGCTAAATATAATTAAAATATTTTTACGGTTGAATCTGTTTTCGTTTTTAGATATAATGTCAATCGATTTGTAATGCAAAAAGGAGACCTTATGAAAGTTTTAGTTATAGGCGGAGCAGGATATATCGGAAGCCATGTTACAAAGGCTATGCTTGATGCAGGGCACAGTGTTACGGTTTTTGATAATTTGTCTTCAGGACTGTTATGCAATTTATTTGAGGATGCAGAATTTATTGCAGGAGATACGCGCCATGCAGATGATATTGAAGCGACTTTTGCACGAAAGTTTGACGGAGCAGTTTACCTTGCGGCTTTCAAGGCAGTCGGTGAATCAATGGAAAAACCTGAAAAATATTCTGTGAATAATATATCTGCAACAATAAATATTTTGAATGCGGCAGTAAAGCATGACTGTTTAAACCTTGTCTTTTCTTCTTCTGCGGCAGTTTACGGCGCACCTGAATATTTACCTATTGATGAAGCACACCCAAAAAATCCTGAAAACTATTACGGCTTTACTAAATTGGAAATTGAGCGTTTTTTGAGCTGGTATGATAAGCTAAAAAAACTTCGCTCTGCATCTTTAAGATATTTCAATGCGGCAGGGTATGACCCTTCGGGAAAAATTACGGGATTGGAAAAACAACCGCAAAATTTATTACCTGTCATTATGGAAGTTGCCTCCGGAATAAGAAATGAATTGCAAATTTTTGGAAGTGATTATCCTACACGAGACGGTACTTGTATTCGAGATTATGTGCATGTTTCGGATTTGGCAACGGCACATGTAAATGCCTTAAACTACATCGCCAAAAACGATTGCAGCCTGTCGGTTAATTTAGGAAGTGAAACAGGTGTTACGGTTTTGGAAATGCTGGAAGCCGCCCGCAGAATAACAGGTAAGCAAATACCCGCAAAAAAAACCGATAGACGAGCCGGAGATCCCGCAGAGCTCTATGCCACGGCAAAACATGCAAAAGAAACAATCGGTTGGAAGCCAAAATACTCGGATGTCGATACAATAGTTTCTTCAACTTGGGAAGTTTACAAAAAACGCTAAAAAGCACTCAAAAATATTGACCAACATGAATCAGTCACTTGCAAAAGATGAGTTACTTTTGCAATTTTCTCGAATATTATCTCTTAATATATTTTGACTTGATTAAAATCAAATTTAGTTGTATAATTAGGTTAAATTTAATATAACAGGTGATTTTATGGATGCATATTTAGAAAAAGTTTCAAAAGCTTTAGAAGAAAAAAAACAGTATTTAAATAATGAAGAACTTTTAAAAATGCGGGATCATTATGTTCTTCAAGCAAGTGCAACAAAGGGTATATTGGATATTTTATTACAAAAAAGGCTGGTTCACAACGATCCTTATACTTACGACAGTAAAATGACTGAAATTGAATTGCCTGAGGTTTCCAAGTTTTCAGACGGTGAGAAGGCAAGTGTAATAGGGACGCGCCTTTCTCATTATGTAACAATGCTTGAATTTTTGAACACGCATTATCAGTTTAAATGTGAGTTTTTAAATCCCAAACGCATATCTTTGCTTCAATCGCTGAATAATGTTTTCTTGTGGGACGATTTTTCGGATAAAACAAGTAGTCCTAATACGACAAATTTAGCAATAATTTTGGAAGCAATATTCAATTCACCGGATAAACTTTCTGCAAACCTTGTACGCAATTCCGTTGCCCAGATGGGAAAAACCTTAAAAAGCATCAGAAAAATTATTTCAGAGCTGGAAATATACCAAAAGGAAAAATACAAACTAATTATTAAAATGAAAGTTTTTCCCGAAATCCCAGATTCCAAAAAAACACAAGGAATGGAAATAATTTACAAAGAAATAAAAAAACTGTTTTCCAGCAAATTCAGAAAAAACGCATTCTATAAAAACTTTATTATTGAAGCTATTGAAGAAGAATTTGGACCGAATGCAGAAAGTTTAAAAACGGCTTTACTGCAAAAATTGGCATCAACACAAAAACAGAATAACGAAACAGAAGAAGAGCAGGAAACAGATCTTAAACCAATTATTATCTCCGGTTTAAAGGTTCTTGCAAATTCTTCAACTCAACTAAAATTAGTACTTGAAAAAATAGAAAAAAACTCGGAAATAATTAAAAAAGGCTCAGGCGGGTTATTTACGAAATTTATCAGACTTTTAAGATTAGCATTTAACATAAAAGAACCTGAACAGGACATTACTGTTGTAATTAATGATCCAATCACACAGTCAAAAAAGAAACATACAATAAACCTGTCTGAGTTTAAAAATGATTTGAAACGCAAACTGAATATTTTCCAAAATATCTCCAACCCTGCCTCGCAAGTTCATAAAAAAATTCAACAAATACCGGAGCAGGATTTATTTGACAGTCTAAATCAATATATTCAAGATTGCAATAAACTCCTGTCTCAGATGACAGCCATCGATCAATATTACAAAACCGTAAAACCGGAATTAAGAAGCCAAATACGGGGAATTAAACTGGAAATTACAGCGATAAAAAATTCTGTAATCAATGCAAACCAATACAGAGCTGAATACAGTTCCACTGTTGAGGAAGAAGCTCAAATGAAACGGCTCGGTATATAAATTTACAAGGACACTTCAATGAAAATAAAAAAACATTTTTTATGGTTATTTTCCATACTTATTCTATCCATTATTACGGCAAATCCTGTTTTTGCAAAAACATCCGAAAAAGAATTCGTTATACACATTTCAGATGATATACCGTTAATGCACCCACAAGTCGCAAACAGCGTTGTCAGCGCCCAAATTCTAACAGGGCTTTGTGAAGGATTATTTGTTTATGACCCTTACACCTGTAAACCTGTACCGGCATTAGCCGAATCGTGGACAGAAAACGGAAAAACATGGAAATTCCAAATACGCAAAAATGCCAAATTTGAAAACGGCGATTTAATTACTGCCCATACCATACAAACAGCTTGGTTAAACATACTTGACCCAAAAGTTAATTACCCGTTTGCTTCTCTTTTAGACTGCATAAAAGGTGCCCAAAACTACCGTTTAGGCAAAAATAAAGACAAAAACTCGGTTGCAATCAATGTTGAAAATGATTTTACACTAATTGTTACTTTAACAGTTCCTACACAACATTTTGCAAAAATTCTTTGCCACCATGCTTTTTCCGCTGTACATCCGACACAATTAGATGACGGTAAAAAACATCTTGGAAAATATGTCTTAAAGAACTCAAAAAATGCTTTTATTCCGATCTCAAACGGCCCTTTCAAAGTTGAAACTTACAACAAAGATTTAATAAAGTTTGTAAAAAACCCCAAATACTGGGACAAAGATTCTGTTGAGCTTGATGTAATTTTAATCAAAATGAATATGAAGCCCGATGATATTACAGACGCGTTTAACAGAGGTGAAATTCATTGGACAAACAGCAGTGCAAATATAAACGATATAGTCGGATATAATACAATTCAATATAGCCCCGGTTTTTCAACCGAATACTTGTTCTTCAAGGTTGAAGAAAGCCCCTTAAACAATGCAGAATTTCGAAAAGCATTGCTTTTAGCCATTCCGTACAAAGAGCTTAGAAAAGGCTATTTACTTCCTGCAAGCACATTAATTTTTCCGCTTATAGGATACCCTAAGATAAAAGGAATTGAGGAATACAATAAACCTCAGGCAAAACAAATTATTGAAAAGCTTAATCTTAACGAAAAAGATAAAACGGTGAAAATAAAATTTCCGGATACAAGCTATCACAAAGAGCTTGCAAATATTCTCAAAAATGCTTGGACAGAAATAGGGTTGCAAGTTGAACTTGACTTTGTAAACTATTCAAAATACTATCCGAGTATTCAAAAATCCGGCTACCATTTGGCAACTATGACATGGGTTGGCGACTTTGCAGACCCTATTGCATTTTTGGAATTGTTTAAAAAAAGCTCCGGTCTAAATGACAGCAAATGGAAAAACGATGATTTTGAAAAACTCATTATGAAGGCAAACTCCGAGTACAAACAAAAAGAAAGATATGAGCTTTTAGCTGAAGCAGAACAAATTCTTTTGGATAGTTCGGTTATTATTCCAATTTCTCACAGTCCGTCAATAAATATTATTGACCTGTCTACCCTTTCAGGCTGGTACTCCAATCCGCTTAATATTCATCCGTTTAAGTTTATAAAATTCGTACCGCCGAAAATGTTACCCGGAATTGTAAAGCGCTAAAACATTTACAGGTATTCTCTATTTGACAATAAGTATATTAAAGCAATGCATTTATGTGTTTTTTTGCTTCTCCGACAAGATAAAACGAGCCTGTAATCAATAAAGGCTTGTTAGTGTTACGACTAAAGATATAAGCCTCTTTTATGACTTCGTCAAAATTATAGGATACACTTAATGCTGTATTAGAGTCAATTAAGTGTTTATTAAAATCATCGGTTGTTTTACTCAAATTGCTTGCTTTAAAATCTCCCGGTATTGTTAAATAAATTTTTGAAAACTTACCTGAAAAAAGAGGCGCAATCATTTCAGTATTCTTATCTTTCGCTGCTGCAAAAACCAAAATACCGTCATCTCTTTTAACAAGGCTTAAATATGCTTTTAAGCAATATTGTATACTTTGCATAGTATGAGCACCATCAAGTACAACAAACGGGGCATTTTTTATAACTTCAAAACGCCCCTGCAAAGAAGCATTTTTTAAACCGGTTTCAATTACAGTCTCATCAATATCATGAAATAAATACTTAATGACAGATGCCGCAATACAAGCATTCATACCCTGAACTTCATCAAAAAAAGGCAGAGTTGTTTCAATGGGGCGTGAAAATAAAATGCCAACAGGATTATTTTTGCTGAATTTCAAAGTTATATTTCCACCCTCTTTTGAAATATCAAACTGAAATTCATCAATAATTTCGGGAAGATAAAAAAAAGGAGCCTTTTTTTTATCCGCTATTTCTTTAAAAACTTGCAAAGCGGCTTCTTGTTGTGTAAAACAAAAAACCGGCACTTGAGGTTTAATTATCCCTGCCTTTTCAAAAGCTATCTCTTCGATTGAATTACCTAAAATTCCGCAATGCTCCAGTTCAATTGGCATAAGTACGCAAACACAAGGCGCAATAATATTTGTACTGTCCAAACGCCCGCCTATACCGGTTTCAAAAACTCCCCAATCAAGGTTTTCTTCCCGGAAAAGCAAAAAAGCCAGCATTGTTACAATTTCAAACCAAGCAGGTTTGAAATAGACTCCTTCGGCAAGCATGGCATTAAAGCTTGAAATAATTTTGCCGTAAGCAGATGAATACTTTTTTTCGTCAAAAAAAGCACCTGCCATTGTAATTCGCTCACGAAAGTCTACAATATGCGGTGAAGTATAAAGGCCTGCAGTAAAACCTGCCTCGCGTAAAATACTTGCCAGCATTGTAGTTACAGAGCCTTTACCCTTAGATCCTGCAACATGAATTGTACGATAGGCTAAATGCGGATTTCCAAAAAACTTAGCATATTCACTCATTCGTATTATATTTTTCTCAGGGTTTTTCACACAATTAAGAAACCCGTCAAGCCAAAGTTCAAACTGAGATGTAGAAATAAAATCCATAAGCGGCAGTCTAAACGGTTTAAGAAATTATGTCAAGCTGTCAAAATCAAATTTGTTTTAATTCTCATTTAGCTTAACCTGATTTCCCACGAATTAGCGATTGCATGATAAAAAACAGAATACCGGCCTGAATGAGAAAAATCACAAAAGTGATTTTTCTCAAACAATTTGCTTAACCTGATTTGGAGCGGCGAAGTCTATACTTCCGACTTCAAATATAATAAAGAAATGGAAGCTGACGGTAGGAAGATTCCGTTCATTTTTGAAAGTAGAAGTCGGAAGATTATGCAAGCCGCTCGGGTTGGCGTTAAGCAAATTTTTATAAATTTGTTAAAGTTTATCAATCAACATTGAGCATTTACCGGAAGGAATAGGCAATGTTTTTCGTTTTTCTCCGATAATATCAATTGTAAAATAATACAGCTTTTCGCTTTCCATGTGGATTTCCCAACCTCGATTTGATTTAGTCGAAAGAATAGTTATAAGATTGCGCTTCAGACTCAGATTTTCGATACCCATAACTTCCATACTCGGAATAGTCCAACCAACTGTTTTTCGAGGCAGGCTTATATTCAAGCCGATAACATTTTCTATCATCAAACTGATAGTCGAAAGAGCCAATGTTAAAATATAATTCTTTCTGGGGAACCATGTATGGCGTGGCCATTCTGCCTTACCCTCTTTCATGGGATTATATGCCTCCCATAACGCCCTTTCCGTTTTGTTGTATTCATCAACATCGGTCGGCGAAAGTGTCTCCAGAACATAATAAATATGCCTTATGGCGCATTCTCGTGCCAAAGACCACCTATTATATTTTTCCAAGCCTTTAATAACGATGTAATTCAAATCAGGGAACACACTTCCGCAATATCCGCCACCTTTATCCGAAAACTCAGGCTCATTCGCCGCTAAACTCGGAAAAGGATGTTCGCCACCGAAAATTTCAGGGTCGGACAAATATGAAGCCATCTGCGCCGCCTTATCCTCATTCGGTATTTCAGCCAACAAAGGCCAATAACTTGCAAGCGTTCTGACGGGAACATGCTGCTCTTTTACATCAAGGTCATAATAAAAACCCGAATCAGAATCCCACATCTTATCGTTAATTCTGGTTTTAAGCGTAAAATAAAGTTTTTTATACTGAAAAGACACTTCCTTGTCATTCAAAATATCGCCGAGTGCCGATAAATACAAAGCATTAATCGCCATCGCCGAATTGAAATCAATCAAAAAAGCCGCAGATTTTCTCGGTGAATTAACCATTCTCGTAACCGCCAAAGGTGTTTTGTACAAGCCGTTTTTTTCCTTAAACAACTCAGCAATCCACTCCATATACTTCAACAGCACGGGAAGCACATCTTTAACCCGCTTTTTATTGCCTGTTTTGTGATAAATATTATATTCAGCCCATGCAAAAAGCGGAATACCAAGCCCCTCAGGATTAGCCTTTGTCAAAACAGGCTTACCCGTCTTAATATCATATTTTTTGCGAATAGCGCCTGTGGCTTCCTGCTTTGCGTAAAAATAATCCAAATTAGCTTCGGCACTGTAATTCCGGTTTGAATAAACCAAAAAAAATGTAGAAAAAATTGAAGGATACTGCTCAATAAAATCCCCGTCGTCTTCGCTGTAGACAAAATACTTTTCGTCCCCTTTTCCCGAGCCGGACATCCAATAATCATTCACCCTATCCCAAGTCTTATCATAAATATCCACAAAATCCTGATCATAAAAATGAATTCGCGGAAAATCTGTTCTATTCACTACTACTCCTTAAAAAAAGCACCTAATAATTATAACATACTTTTTTAAAAAAATATACTAAAATTTCAAAAATAAACAAAATTTTTGTCGCTATTCGCTCCCAACCCTCGCCTACCTTGTATCTTTTGGGCTTTTCTTTTTTTTATAAAAGTCGTTTTCCCTCCGGTCAACCGACTTTTCCGACAAACTAAATCGCCCAAAAGGATACCGGTAGTCTCAAAATCAGGCTAAGTGTATAAGAAAAATCAAAAATTGATTTTTCTCCAATACCCTCCGGTATTCTTAAATACTCCCTAAAAGATTAAAGCCCGCCTTGTTTTACTTCAAAATGGCTGAATGTCATCGAAAAAGATGCACGCCCTTGAGTAACAGACCTGAGGGCGGTTGAAAAACCGAACATCTTAGCCATAGGAGCTTGTGCATGAATAATATCTGTTTCACCTTTTGCATCGCTTCCGGAAATCATACCACCCCTTTGTGTAATTTGACTCATAGCCTCACCGACAAATTCTTTGGGTGCAGAAATATCAACATCCATAACAGGCTCAAGCAACACAGGTGTTGCATTACTACAAGCATTGTCAAAACACATAGAAGTAGCCGCTTCAAAAGCAAAAGGTGTTGAAGTAAGCTCATTATATTCTGCCGCAACAAGTGTAACACCAAGGTCGGCACATTGATAGCCGTACCTTATCCCCGATGAAAAACACGATTCAACACTGTGTGCAATCGCATTATAAATGTCTTCAGGGATTGAATTAGCCGCATTAAATGCCCCGCTTTTTTGGGATATTTTTTTAACCTCTGATTTAAAAACATTTCCCGTACCGCGTGGTAACGGCTCTACTTTTAAAGTAACCCCTGCAGTATTTTCTTTTCCCGCCAAAACCTTCGTATAATTTTCTGTGGCGGTATTTTCAGATGAAACAGACTCGCGATATGTAACCTGCGGATTTCCAATTCGTGCAGACACATTAAAATCCTGTAACATTCTGGTTGTCAGCACCTCTATATGAAGCTCGCCCATTCCCGAAATAATCAATTGCCCTGTTTCAGCATCTTCCCTTCCTGTAAAAGTAGGATCATCTTTGGCTAAAATTTCAAGCACCGATTTAAGTTTTTCTCTGTCCGACAAACTCTTAGGCTCTATGGCAACGGAAATAACCGGCTCAGGAAAATTCATGCTTTCCAGTAATATAGGCATGCCTTCAGCGGCAAGAGTATCCCCTGTTTGTGCTAATTTTAGACCAATTAAAACAGCTATATCGCCTGCACTCACAGAATCAATTTGCTCTGACTTATTTGAATGCATTCTTAAAATACGGTTCACCCTTTCCCGCTTTTTTTTGCCGACATTAAAAATCTGCTCACCGGTTTTTATTTTACCCGAATACATTCGTACATAGCATAGAGTACCGGCTTCTTTTTCATACTGTGTTTTAAAAACAACCCCAACCGGCACACCGTCTGTCTTACAAGGCACAGATACAGACTCCTCTTTTTTGGTATGCAGACCCATTGCAGGAATAACTTCATCAGGTGCCGGAAGATAATCTACAATCGCATCTATCACCGGCTGAATTCCGATATTCTTTCTGGCAGAGCCGCATAAAAACGGAACAAACGATTGGGCTAAAACCCCTTTTCTGATTTCACTTTTTAAAAGTTCAATCGGCACTTCCTCTCCTTCAAGCACCATTTCCATAATCTCGTCAGAAAAAGACGAAACAGCATCGAGCAACAACTCCCGATGCGTTTGAGCCTCTTGGAGATGCTCATCTGAAACAGGAATTACTTCAAATTTTTCGCCGTCAGTAGAAGCGTCCCAGTATATTTCCTGCATTGAAATTAAATCAATCACACCTGTAAACCTGTCAGATGCGCCTATTGGAATTTGAAGCGGAGCAACTTCAACACCGAATTTAGTTTTAACATCTTCCATTGCGGCAAAAAAATCGGCACCCAGCCTGTCCATTTTATTTACAAAGCAAATCCTTGGAACCTTATATACATCTGCCTGCCGCCAAACAGTTTCGGTCTGTGGCTGAACCCCGCCAACCGCACATAATACGGCAACAGCCCCATCCAACACACGCAAAGAGCGTTCAACTTCGGCGGTAAAATCAACATGACCGGGAGTATCGATAATGTTAATCTGGAAATCTTTCCAAAAAGTTGTCGTAGCAGCAGATTGAATTGTAATACCTCTGTCCTGTTCCTGTTGCATCCAATCCATAGCCGCTTCACCATCGTCAATTTCGCCAATTCGATGGATTTTACCCGTATAAAATAAAATTCTCTCTGTTGTAGTTGTTTTACCGGCATCGATATGCGCCATAATACCGATGTTTCTCATTTTCTCAAGCAACATAATACCTCACAATAAATTTACTGATTAATTTTTTTTAAAGCTTTTTAACCTTTACAATATCAACTATAACGCTTCAATTTCTTTTTGAGATAGCCCTGTTGCCTGCTCAATTTTCGCAATGTCCACACCCAATAATTTGAAATTTCTCGCAACTTCAATTTTACCTTCCTTGCGACCTTCCTGTATGCCTTTTTGCCTTCCCTCATACAAAACATCCATTTCAAAGCCGGACATAAGCCTGTATTCTTGGCGAGCGCCTTCATTTTCCTTTATTATTGTTATCATATTTGCTATCCTCCCTGTAAATTCGGTAGTTGCTTCTCCGGTTTTAATGTATTCCAAAAAACCTCTTAGCTCCTTATTTTCAGTTTGACTAAACGCTGCTGCATTTACTATAATCTTACTTAATCCGTCTTTAAGCTCTATCGTATTATCCTCGCTACAACGAGTCTTAAACGAATACACAGGCAAACCTGCCTTTAAATAATCAAATTTGCAGATAAAGATTATATATGAGTCAACAAGTTCACTATAATGACAACCTTTATCCAAAGAGCTTAAATCAATTGCAGACTGGTAATACCTCATACGCTTGGCAAGATCATTTTTATCGGTTGTTTGCATCTCTATATCATAAACATTTCCGCTTTCATCTTTTGCCAATATATCAAGGCGAATACCTTTGGCATAACTTGCATGCTCTACGTGTCTTTGAAAATCAATTTCGGTTATTCTGTCAACTTTATCCGATAACAGTATATTTAAAAGTGTAAGGCAAATATCTTTATTCTGCATAACATGATAAAACATAAAATCATCAGTTATTGTCAAATCATCAAAACGCTTAAGCATCGATTTACCTCACCGGATAATTATATCATAAAAAGACGTTTTTTTCAAGCTAAGTAACAGCACTTTTTAAAACAGCATTCAATTTCAAACCGGCGTGGTTTAAAACAGAATACCTGCAAGAATTGAGAACTTATCAGACTTTCTGTCTGATAAGTTCTCATCATTCACTCAACCTGATGTGGCGACCGAAGTCTATCCTTTCGTCCGATTATTAAATCGGAAAAGTCGGCTTCTTTTGAAAGAAGACGACGATTTAATTAAACAGTAAAGGACGGAAGATTATGCGAGGGAGCGGGTTGGATGCAAAAGCGAAGGCAAGCCTTTGGCTTACCAAGCGTTGCACAAAAAAAGGACACAGCCTCAAGCCATGCCCTTCTATTTTATTATTCCATCAAGTTTGCAAGACTGTCTTTTTTTAGAAGTCGCAAACTATTGTCGGTTGTTTGAACCATAATTCCCTTATCGGTAAAAATAACCGGTGTGTATGGCTGAACCTTTATGTCGGATTTTGCTTTTAACTGTAAGTCGGCATCAAAGCGTCCGAGATAGTATGAGCCTGATTTATCGATAACCGCATAGTAGTCATCGCCGTCTTTTGCCAATACGCTTTCTGAAGCAATATCTTCATTACCTTGCTTTTCCACTTCAAGTGTCAGCGGGTCAAACAGCACGAGAGTAACAACACCGGCGCCTGAGTCTGAGCCTGCAATCGCCATAAGACGACCGTTCGCATCAAGCAATTCTCGCCCGTGAATTGTATCAACCGCAGAGGTTTTCAGAACCTTTGCCGTTTTTATATCCATCAACACTAACTCCGAAAGAAGCGTGGATTTTTCAACAACTTTTAGCCCGTAACCCGGCACGGAAGAAGCAATTGCGGCATTCTTGGCAGCCTTTTTTTCGTTGGCTTTTTCTTCGATAATCTTTTGAGTATCGGCAGCAACATCTTTTCTGTCCGACTGAGCTTCTTCTTCTTTTTTATCCGCAAACTTTTGCTCCTTTGCGGCTTTATCCTTTGCAGCCTTTGCATCTTTCTTTTTGGACTTAGCTTCTTTATCTTTGGCATCGGCTTTTTTCTTTGCGTCTTGTGCCTCTTTTGCTTTTTTCTTTGCGACTTTTTTATCTGCGGGGTTATTTGTTTTTTCAGCTTTTTTCTTTGCCTCATCCGCCGCTTTTTGTTTTTCTGCCGCTTTTTTCTTTTCGTCATCAGCCGCTTTTTTTGCCTTATTTGCTTCTTTTTCTTTTTTTGCGGCATCCTTTTGTGCAACTTTAGCGCGGTCTTCGGCTTCTTTGCTTTCTCGCTCTTTTAAATCAATCATATCTTCGCGAACCGGAATGTCTTTATCTTTTTCGGTTTGCATTTTTTTGACAACTTCTTTTTCCGATATGGTACTTGTATCTACGGTACTCAATGTTCCCGAATAACTCGAATCCGAAAGCGGAATAACAATTTGACTGTTTCCCGGCCATTCGCTGTAATTCAATGCCAAACCCACTTTTTCGGCAGTAAGATTTTTTGTAACAACTTCTTTATATTTTGCATTAAAGTTGTTCATATTTTTTCTGTAAACCGCATTATAAATCGTTACAAAGTGAGCTATAGTATTTGCGTCTTTTGCACTGTATCCGTATGCCGCTCTCAAGTATCCTGAAATTATTAACCTGAGATTATCTATGTGGTCAACCTTTGCATTTTTCCCAAGAAACAATATATCAGCGTCAAAGCCTTCTTCAACAGACTTATCCACCGCATGTACTACATAATAGCGAGAAGGTACTCCGGCTTTTCCTGATTTTGCAGCCCCTGCTAATCTTTTGCCTATTCCCGTAATAGCAGATACAGAATCTACACTTGAATGCTTTCCTGTGTAGTTAATGAATTCTACTTTATCTCCGCTCTGTCTGATTTCCTTTTCATCAACTTCATAGGCTGACAGTGATGTAAAAACAAACACAAAAAAACAAACAAACCAAAATTTCCTCATTTTTATTCCTCCATAGTACTCCGAATTCATGTAATCAACTTACAGTCTTCTTCATACTCTCTATTATACTATCTATTGTACTACATTTTCAATCGTTTGTCTTGCAAAATTCTTGATTTTATTGGAATATCCCCCATTTATTATAGAAAAAAGCACATAAACAGCCTTTTTTGCCGTATATTCATCTCCGAATTTTACTAAATTCTCAAGGGCTTGGCAAGCCGATTTCATCAGCAAAAAATTAAACCCGTTTTCTCCGCTTATCAAAATTTTTATCGCTTCAATGGTTCGTCCGTCAGGGTCATAAGCAATTCCACCAAGCCCCTTTAGAATACCTGTCGCAAACTCCACATCAGGTTTTTTACGAGCCTCATCGAGTAAATACTCACGGTATTCATACGAGCCCATCTTACCTAAAAGCTCTGCAGCCTGTCCCCTTTCAAACGAATTAAAGTCTCGCGGAAAATACCTTCGCTTTTCGGTATTCCCGATAATACGCACCAAGATATTCGCATACTTAACCTCATCTTCACCCAAAGTACCGTCCTCTATAGCAGTATCAATCTCACTGAGCATCAAACCTGTAGAATCTTGTTCAATAAGCAATGGCAGGTCAAACGATTCCGGTGAAATAATGCCGTGCTTATGAGTAACAATATCGGGGTGATCTTTTTTGCGAGTCAGCTTTGCTTCCATTCTATAGGCACGCATAATTTTTCCGCTCACCCCGACAACCATTCCGTTTTCGGTAATAACAGGCATAAAATCTTTTTCAGGAATCATACACTCCCATTTTAATTTTCCTCTATCCGTTACCAAACAACCATAACCGCCCGCAGTAATATAATACTCATTTTTAATAGAATAACAGTAAACATCACCTGAAAAAGATTGTCGCAAAGAAATGCGCCACTGCTCGCTGTTATCGGTAATACTTCGCATTGAAACTAGTCCGCTGTTTGAAACAACCAAAACAGAATTGCCCTTATAATGCAAAGCCTTACAAACACTTCCCTCATTGCTCTGCCAAACAGCTGTTGAGCCGTCTTGCACTTTATAATACGCAAGAGACGCATCAGTACATGCCATCAAATAACCGCCCGGTGCATCGGACAAAACAGAAATAGTTTTTTTAAGTCGCTTGTTTTCGTTAATATTGCCAAAAAGCGAAAACCGCAAAAAATCCCCGTTTTCCAAAACCAGAAGAATTTCTCCGGTACCTGTTTCGCAAACATTTCTAGCGGGCGGTGATTTTAACTTTCTCTGCCATTTAAGCACCCCATGCCTGCTAAAACACATAATAGTTTTTGACTGCAAAATAAATAGCCTGCCGTCTCGGCTAAAATACACCGGAAACATCGGAAGCTCATCTAACTTAAAACTCCAAATCGGAATACCCTGAGAAGAAAAAGCCTCAACACCACCGCTTGCCGTAATCACAAAAAGCAACCCTGAAGGCGAAACCGTAATAAACTTCCCGTATTCTTCGGTATTCCGCCGCCAAACAAACGAGCCTGAAGTAGAAACACAATTCAACGCCCTGTCATCGCCAATCGAATAAATATGCTTATTCCAAATCACGGGGTTTGCCAAATTTTTGCCGGCCATCACCAAAGTCCAAAAAGGCTCAAGTTCAACCGCAAAAACGGAAATTAAAATACAAACAAAAACGACAACACATAAAAACTTTTTCATAACCAAAACCAAAACAGATAAACCTTAAAAAAGTTAAATAAATTTGCTTGACGCCAACCCGACGGGCTCGCATAACCTTTTGCTTTTTTCTTATATAAATTCAAACGGTGCTTTTCCTGCCGTCAAAGACCTTTACTGATATTTATAATCAAGCAAAAGTGTAGACTTCGCCCGTCTAAATCAGATTAAGCGAATTGTTTGAGAAAAATCACTTTTGTGATTTTTCTCATTCTCTCCGGTATTCTTTTTTAAAACCCCGCCTACCTAAACATATCTTTTACAATTTCCTTAAACTTGTTACCTCTGTCGAACTCATTTTGAAACATTCCAAAACTAGTTGCGCCCGGCGAAAAAATTACATTTTTTCTTTTTGAATTTTTTAAGCAATCCTTGCCGTTAAGAGCTTCAAGCAAATCTTCTAAATTCGAAAACACTCCTTCAAAAACGATATTTCGTTTTTGAAGCATCGGAACAAGCAAATCCGTTCCCGAGCCTTCCAACAGAAAAACAGCCTCTGCTTTATCCGCATTTTCGGCAAGTGAAGTAAAATCCAAATTTTTATCCGTCCCTCCTGCAATCAAAACAGGCGGTGTCGAAAACGAATCTAATGCCGCAACCACGGCTTCGGGTACTGTGGCTGTTGTATCATTATAAAACCTAAAATATTGATTTTCATGAAAAAACTCAAGCCTATGTTCCAACCCTGAATAATTTTTCATTACGGAAGGAATTTTCTTTGCATCAACACCGAACAAAAACATTGCAAGCCCTGCATTCAAAACATTCTGCCTTAAAGCCCTGCCCGGAACCTTGCAATCACTCGGTAAAAGCAAAATTTCATTATTGTCGATATTACAAACTCCATCACCCGAAGCCGTAAAATATACCCCTTTCTTTTTTTCATCACTAAAAGGCTCTTTCGAATACCAAAGAACTTTAGCCGCTGTTTCACTTGCAAAAACCTTCCCCCACTCATCATCGGCATTGCAAACAGTAAACTGCCCTGCTTTTTGATTTTTATAAATAATTTTTTTGTCCGCAACATAAGATGCCATTGAGCCGTACCAGTTTTGGTGGTCGCTCATAATCGGTGTTAAAATTACAACCTCAGGACTTAACTGCGAATTCTGTAGATCGTTTAACTGCCAACTTGAAAGCTCAAGAACAACAGGAGTAGTTGCATCGGTTTTTTTTAAAAAAGTCAACGGGCTTACAGTAATGTTTCCGCCCAAAAAAGCATTATACCCGCAATGAGTCAAACCGTAATGCAAAGCACTGACGGTTGAAGATTTTCCTTTACTCCCCGTAACGGCTAAAATCGGGGCAGATGTTAATTGCAGAAAAATAGAAATATCGGATTCAATTTTTTTTGCTTTTGCCAAAAATTTATTTCCGGCTCTTTTGACTGCAGGATTTTTGATTACTAAATCCGCATTTTCAAAATCAGCAATTTCGTGTTTACCCAAAACAAAACGAATGTTATCAAAACTGTTCAATTTTTCAACTGAGGGAATAAGATCTTTTTGCGATTTCATATCCGTTACGGTAACATCTGCCCCCTGTGTTGCACAAAACAGGGCAGAAGCAAGACCGCCGCCGTTAAGCCCCAATCCCATTACAGTAACCTTCATACCTGAAAAGTCATTTAATTTAAGCATAATGATATTATAAACCTTTTATATGTTTTTTTAAAGTAGCAAACACTTTGGAAAATCGCAAAAACAGTCTATATCGATTAAGTTTTATGTACCGCGTTTTTTTTACTTTGGGGGGTAGCGGAGGCTAGGAGCCGGAGCTAGGGGGAGACACCCCCTCATTATGTTTTAAAAATGAGCCTTCTTCTAAGGCTTAGATTAAGAATACCCGATAATCAAAATATAGCTTGACAATATTAATTAAAAGCCGTATTATAAATAAAGGTTAAAACTTAACCTCCAGGAGACTTAAAATGATGGAAAATAAAATGCCAAAAGCCCCAAAAGCTATTCTGATACTTGATTTATTGACTAATTTGGGTTGGATTTTCAGTGATATAATTACTAACTTAGTTGTTGGAAGGTCTGACAATACATTAATGATTGTTACATCCAAAACAGTTATAATCGTATTGATACTGTCAATAATTGTGCCGGTCATAAAATGGAAAACATTAATTCCTGCAATCATGGATTGGGAAGAAAATGAAGCGAAGGCACAAAAAAGCATTTCTCTTTACATAAAACTTATGGCAATTTTACCGATAAGTATTGCAGTATTAGCACCTGTTTTTGCAAGCATGGAAACAGGACTTATAGATAAAAGAGCGGCATTCATTTCCTTTTATTTATTAACATTTGCAAATATTCTGTTTTTGGCAAGTGCCTTTGCGTCAACCTGCTCAAGACTACTTGAAAAGTGGGCATCGTTTATCCCTGTTAACCAAAAGTTCAATAAGTTTTCAATGACCAGACGAGTTTTCTTGATGGTATTTTTCAATGTCATTTCATCAATGTTTTTTATTATGGTGCCTTTTATACGAACCCCGGAAGCAGCCGGAAGCACACCATTTTTACTGAAGATAGCGTTTCTTATAGCTTTAGCTTTGGTATATTCTTCATATAATATTCTTTCTCCAATAAGTGCAACTCAAAAGCGCGTAAACAAACTAAAAGCCAATATATTTGAATTATCCAAAGGAAACTACGGTCAACGCAATATAGAAATAGATTCCAGAGACGATATGGCTTTACTTTTTTCGAATTATAATTATTTTTTGGATTTTTCTCGTAACTTCTTAGGCACACTAATAGATGCAGTAAATGTATCAAACACGGCTTCAGAAAAACTTGGTGTAAATATGCAAAGCACCTCAAAAGCTATTTCATTTATTACAAACGGTATTGAAACAGTTGACGAGCATATACAAAATCAATCGGCCGGTGTTTTGGAAACACAAAGTACTCTGGATCAAATTGCACGAAATCTTAATAACCTGAATTCCAATATTGAAAACCAGGCAACATCGGTAACAGAATCCGTTTCCACAATAGAAGAAATGAGTGCAAGTATTCAATCCGTTGATAAGGCTGTAAACGAAAACATGCGTGCAATAAACGAACTGCAAAAAGCAAGCGAAGAAGGAAATAAAGCATTGCAGAATTCTACGGAAGTTGTAAAAACAGTTACCGAAAACTCAGATGGTCTTTTGGAAGCCTCAAGTGTAATTCAAAACATAGCAAGTCAGACAAACCTCTTGGCAATGAATGCCGCAATTGAAGCGGCCCACGCAGGCGATGCCGGAAAAGGCTTTGCAGTCGTTGCAGACGAAATCAGAAAGCTGGCAGAAGAATCAAGCGTACAGGGAAAAAATATCACCAATGTTTTGAAACAATTAAAATCACAAATTGAAACTCTGTCAACTTCATCTATGAGTGTCGAAAAACAGTTTTCAACAATTGTCAAATTACTGGGGCTTGTACAAAACCGCAGCACCGAAATTATGAATGCAATGACAGAGCAAAGTTCAGGCAGTGCTCAAGTTTTAAATGCTGTTAGAGAAATAAACGAAATAACCGAGCAAGTAAAACTGGGCTCAAGCGAAATGGTCAACGGTAATAAAGAAATCGCAAAAGAAAATCAAAAGCTGGTTGAAAGTGCAGAAGAAATTACAACAAATATGAAAAACATAAATTTAAGTGCCGAAAATATAAAAACTTCAATTGCGATGGTATTGGCGGCCGGAGAAGAAGAAATGGAAGCCATAAAAAAAGTTTCAAACCAGTTGGCAAAATTAACAGTGTAATTATGATAGCTTAAAAAAGTCGTCTGACCTTTGCACAACAGCTAATTTTTTACATTAAGCTGACAGGGTCTATGTCAATTTCGATATAGACCCCCGTCATTACCGAATAATTTTTTACAAAATACATCACCGGCTTTTGCATATCCTGCATCTTTTCCGAGCGCAACAGTATCTGCATTCTGTAATTACCCGAAATCATCGCAAGCATACATTCTGACGGACCCATAATTTCAACCGTTTCGGGAATCAAGTTTTCAAGAATTTCTTTTGCACCGTATGCGGCAAGCTCCGCTTTTTTTAATTGTTTACTTCTAAAAACCAACCGCAAAAGACGCGAAAAAGGCGGAAAAAAAAGAGCTTGCCTTTGTGCCAATTCATATTCATAAAAGTCTTCTATCCTTCCGTCCTTTGCAAAAACTATTGCAGGATGCTCCGGTCTGAGCGTTTGAATAATTACTTCACCGTCAGGAATATACCGCCCTGCCCTGCCTGCCACTTGTGTTATCAACGAAAAAGTTCTTTCCGCCGCACGAAAATCAGGCATCTGCAGACCTGTATCCGCCAAAGCAATGCCAACCAACTTTACATTTGGAAAGTTAAGTCCCTTTGCAACCATCTGTGTACCAAGCAGTATATCCGTTTTTTGTGTTTTAAAATCCTCAATTGCCTGTTTCAGTTTTTCTGCCTTACCTGACAGGGCATCTGTATCAATTCTTTCTGTAACACAATCAGGAAAACCTTTTATAATTTCATTTTCGATAAATTCCGTACCAAACCCGGCATAACCGGTTTCAAGCGATCCGCATTCAGGACAAGTTTCTGGAGGGCTACATTGCCACCCGCAATAATGACATTTCATCACGCCGGAAGACTTATGCCAAGTAAGCGGAACTGAACAATTTTTGCAAAGCATTTCAAAACCGCAACTATGGCACTTAAAAAAATGAGAAAACCCGCGCCTGTTCAAAAAAACAATAGACTGTTTTCCTTCGCTTTTAATCTTCCGCATAGAATCAACCAAAAAACGACTGAGGGAATTTTTTTCACCGCACATATTAACGGTAGTAATTTTTGGCATATTCCCACCGGCAAGCCTTTTAGTCAATTTTAACTTTTTAATCTTACCTATTTGCATCAAATGCCAAGCTTCAACCGATGGTGTAGCAGAGCCCATCACAACAGGAAAGGCAAGTTTTTTTGAAAGCATCATTGCAACCTGTCTTGCATGATAGCGTGGTGATGAGCCTGATTTATATGAGCCGTCATGCTCTTCATCTATTATAATTAAACCTAAATTTTTGGCGGGAGCAAAAACAGCACTGCGCGGACCTATAATAATTCTTGCATCGCCATTTTTTATTCTCATCCATTCTGAAAATTTTTTACCGGTAGACAACCCTGAATGCAACACCGCCGCCAAATCACCGAAACGGCTTACAACCGACTCTGTAACCTGATGCGTCAAAGCAATTTCAGGCACCAAATATATAACAGCCTTGTTTTGTTTTAAAACTTCATCTGCAATCTGCAAAAAAACTTCTGTTTTACCCGAGCCGGTAACCCCGTAAAGATAAAAACTATCAGCCTTATCAAGATTTACAGTAATTGTTTTTACAGCGTATTCCTGCTCATCTGATAATATTATGTCCTTATTATTAAAGTGTGGCAAACTTGCTGTTAAACTTTCAAAAGCAGTCATTCTACGTCCTGAAGGCAACATAGCCGAAAGGCATTCGCCAACAGAGCAAATATAAAACCGTGAAAGCATAAAACTCAGTTCAATTTGCAGTTGCCCAAAAATAGGCTCAACATCTACAATTCGTTTCAATGGCTTAATTTTATCAGGCGATACCGGGAACTCACTCGGTAATTCATCAAACTCTCGAATAACAAAACCGATTGCCTCCCTGTTACCTAAGTTAGCCACAACCCTACGACCAACCAATGACGGGGCAGTAATATCCTTTCCGTTTTCAAGTTCCAGTCTATAAGTAAACTCGGCAAACACAGGCACATTAAAAACAACTTCCACCCACTTTGCATTTTTCATTAAATTTGAGTATGCCATAATTTTTTAAACCATATAAGCTATCTTTTAACGCAAAATTTTTTATTGTTTAATTTTATTATAAAGCTCGTCCAAATCATCTGCAGAAAAATAAGAAATCTCCACAGTACCTTTGTCTGCATTGCCCTTTATAATAACCTTTGTGCCGAGAGCATCTATAAACTGCTGTTGCAAATCTTGCAACTCGGGCAACATCTGCTTAAACTGTACCTTCCCCGCAAACGAAGCATTAGAATTATTTTTTTTCGAATTAAGCTCAGAAGCAATCCTTTCGCTACTTCTGACTGATAAACCCTCATTGATTATTTTTTCAAACAAAGTTTTTCGTTTTATATCTGTATTTACTGAAAGAATCGCCCTCGCATGACCTGATGAAATCCGACTTTCCTCAATAGCTTTTTGGGCGTATTCAGGAAGCTGTAAAAGCCTTAAAAAATTCGCAATAGCAGACCTACTTTTACCCACTCGTTGCGACAAGTCTTCTTGACTTAAATCATACATATTAATCAAATTTTGATATGCCTTGGCTTCTTCAATCGGATTTAAATCTTCACGCTGAATATTCTCAATTAAAGCAACCTCAAGATTTTTCTCTTCGGCAATATCTGAAATCAAAACAGGAATTTCAGAAAGCCCTGCCAAAATCGAAGCTCTGGTACGCCTTTCACCTGCAACAATAAAGAGTTCCCCTTTCTCCCCCCTGCTTACAACAACAGGCTGAATAATGCCGTGCTCTTTTATGGATACAGAAAGCTCTTGAAGCGACTCGTCCGAAAACACTTGCCTCGGTTGATGCGGATTCGGCTTTAATTGATTTGGATCAATTAAAATCAAATTCTCATTTGAAGATTCCACCTTACTTGAATTATCTTTACCGGGAGAGTCGTCTTGAGAAAGCAAAGCATCAAGCCCCCTGCCCAGCTTTTGTTTACTTTTCGCCACGCTTTAAAATCTCCTCTGCTAATTTATTATAACTCTTTGCACCGATTGAAGAAGGCTCATATTTACAAATCGGCAAACCATGAGAAGGCGCTTCCGAAAGCCTGACATTTCTCGGAATAATTGTTTTCAAAACCCTGTCTTCAAAATAAGTAGAAACTTGCTGAACAACTTCTTGAGCAAGCCGTGTCCTCGAATCATACATCGTAAAAAAGATTCCGCCAATCTCCAGTTTTTTATTCAAACCGGACTGCACCCGTTTAACTGTCTTTAAAAGTAAAGTCAATCCCTCCAACGCAAAATACTCACATTGAAGGGGAACCAAAACCTCGTCAGCTGCAACCAAACCGTTCAAAGTCAAAATTCCAAGTGATGGCGGACAGTCAATCAATACATAATCGTAAACATCTTTTACCTGCAACAAAGCATTTTCCAAAAAATGTTCCCTCTTATCAACATCAACCAACTCAATAGTCGCCCCCGACAAATTTATATTCGCCGGAAGCACAGAAAGCTTTTCAATAACCGTTTTTTGTATCGCCTCGCTCGTCTTACAAATCCCCGAAATAGCATCATAAACAGTCAAACCATTCTTATCAGCACCAACCCCTGACGACATATTACCTTGAGGGTCAAAATCAACCAACAAAGTCCTCTTACCGGAAAGCGCAAAATACGCCCCTATATTCAAAGCCGAAGTCGTTTTCCCGACTCCCCCCTTCTGATTTACAAACACAAGAATCTTAGACATTTTTTAAGTATACATTATTTTCAAAAAAATTAAAAGAGGTTCAAAGAGTATATTTTTGCTGACGCCAACCCGACGGGCTCGCATAACCTTTTACTTTTTTCTTACATAAATTAAAACGGTGCTTTTCCTGCCGTCAAAGACCTTTACTGATATTTATAATCAAGCAAAAGTGTAGACTTCGCCCGTCCAAATCACGATAACCGTACTGCATAAAACGCCGGTTTCTCAGCTTATATCACGGAAGCAATGACTTTGCTTCTTCCCAAAATTTTTCAGCTTTTTCAATATTTTCTGCACACATAGCGAAAGAATTTTCAAGCATTTTTTCTTCCACATATTTAAATCGTTTTTCAAACTTATGATTTGCCGCATTAAGTGCAACAACCGGATCAAGTTTTAAAAATCTTCCCAAATTAACCAAAGAAAACAAAACATCTCCAAATTCTTCTAAAACATGCTTTTCGTCACCGCAATCAACAGCTGCTTTAAACTCATTTATTTCCTCGCTAATTTTATCTTTAACCCCGTCAATATGTTGCCAATCAAAACCTTTTTTAGAAGCCTTTTTTTGCAATTTATAAGCACGCAACAATGGTGGAAATGCTTTTGGAATTGTATCAAGAATCGATTTTACTTCTTTTTTCTCAACACTTTCTTTTATATGATCCCACTGAGATAAAACTTCATCTGCTGTAGTAGTTTTTGCCTCACTGTCAGGACCGGCATAACCTTCAGTTTCTCCAAATACATGTGGATGCCTTCGTATTAACTTTTCAGTTAAAGTTGAAAACACGTCTGCAACAGTAAATTTATTCTCTTGCTCAAACATATATGCAATCATCATTGCATTTAATATAACATCACCTAACTCTTCTTTCAAGTTACTCAAGGCGTTCTTTTCACCCTGCTCAAAAGCTTCGATAGAATCAATTACCTCGTAGGCTTCTTCAATAAGAGGTGTACGCATGGTCATTGGTGTTTGCTCAATATCCCAAGGACACCCACCCGGATTACGAAGTCTTTTTAACACTTGAAAAAATTCTAAAAATGCACTTTTTGTATCTTTCATTTTGCCTCCATTTAAATTAAAAAAGCGGAGTAAAACTCCGCTTTTTCTACATTAAAATATCTTAAAATTATTTCTACTGTTAAGTTTATTCCTCAACAGCAGTTTCCGCTACAGCATTATCTTCGGTAGAAGCCGGTTCTGTAGAAGTAGGTGTAGGTGCAGTAGTGGCAGCTTTAGCCTTTTCATTTTTTATAGTTGCCTTACAAATCTTACAAATATTTTGCTTAACACCGTCTATTTCCTGCTCGTACACAATCTTCACACCCGTTTTTTTACAAACAGGACATGTGCCACGACCTCTATTATAATTTTCTCTAATCCCCTTACCTCTATGAGCCTTTGACACGATTATACCTCCTGCTTGACTTTTGAGCTCCATCAGTTGAAGAACTCTTTACATTCAAATTAGCCCCTGAGTCAGCTTTATTACTTTTTCTTGTTTTTTTCGCTTTAGCAGATGAATCCGCTTTTTTCTTTTTGTCTTTATCTTTTGAAGTTTCCTTTTTTTCTTTATCCGCAAAAGAATAATCCACAAGTTCAAGAATTGCAACATTAGCCGCATCACCTTTTCTGAATCCCAATTTAAGAATTCTTGTATATCCGCCGTCTCTGGTTTTCATTCGAGGACCAATATCAGTAAAAAGTTTATTTACAATTGAATCATCCCAAATCAATCTTGCTACTTCCCTACGATTATGCACAGAATCAATTTTAGATCTTGTAATTAACTTTTCTGCAGTACGTCGAATCTCTCTTGCTTTTTCCTTTGTTGTTGTAATCCGCTCATACTTAAAAAGAGATGTAACCATGTTTCTGTGCAAAGCCTTACGGTGTGCACTTCTTCTGGAAAGCGGATTAAAGCCATACTTATGCCTCATCTGTTTCTTCCTTATACACTTTTGTTTTTTCACTAAAATGACTGTAATCAGTCATACCCAATCGAAGATTTCTTTCGTGCAGTTTTTCTTGTATTTCCAGCAGACTCTTTCGTCCAACATTTCGCATACCTGCAATTTCATCTTCTGTTTTTAAAACAAGCTCAGCTATAGTTTTTATGCCGGCATTATCCAAACAATTCTTTGCTCTTACAGTAAGTTCCAAATCCTTTATTGGACTTTCTAACAGTTTTTTAAGAGCTAAGTCTTCTTCATTATCCTCTTCTTCTTCCAAAAGCTCGTTTTCATTGAAGTTCACAAAAATAGTGAAATGATCTTTTGCAATTTTAGCAGCTTCTGCAAGTGCATCTTCAGGCTTTATAGACCCGTCAGTCCATATCTCCAAAATAAGTTTATCATAATCATTGCGCTGTCCAACTCGACAAGGCTCAATATTATAACTTACTTTTAAAACAGGACCATATATTGCATCAAGCGGTATTGTTCCATGAATTTCAATATATTTTTCATTAGTTTCTGCCGGAACATAACCACGGGCAAAGTCTACCTGCACTTCCATGTCAATAGAAGCATCATCCATCAATTGCATGATAAATATATCTTCATTGAAAACTTCAAGTCGCCCGTCAACAGCGAAATCTTTACCTGTTAAGGTTGCAGGTCCTTTAAATTCAAACAAAAGGGTATCCTGCGTAGCTTCATCCGGAAGAGATAAATGCAATTGCTTCAAATTATTTAGAACTTCAATCGTATCTTCTGTTACACCCGGTATTGTCTCAAATTCACTGGAAATAGTGTGTTGAACACCATCTTTATCATAACTGTTAATTCTGACCGCAGAAACAGCATAACCTTGAATTGAAGAGAGTAATATTCTTCGCAGACAGTTTCCTATTGTCGTACCAAATCCAATTTCAAACGGAGATGCCGTAAACCGACCATAGGATTCTGTAGATACTTCTTGATCAAATTCCAAACCTCTAGGTTTTTTGAAGCCTTTTAAAAGATTTTTTCTGGCCATTCAAACTCCTTTTTATATTCTGCGTGTTTTCTTTGGTCTACAGCCATTATGTGGAATTGGAGTTACATCACTGATAGATCTTATTTTCAAGCCTTTAAGACCTATAGCCCTAATAGCAGACTCTCTACCGGCTCCTGGCCCCTTTACAAAAACACTGACTTCTCGTAAACCGTATTGCTGAGCCTTTTGCACCGCAGTTTCAACAACAGTTTGTGCCGCAAAAGGGGTTGATTTTTTTGCCCCCGAAAAGCCCAAACCTCCGGATGATGCCCAAGAAATAGCATTACCTTTCATATCAGTTATAGTAACCAGTGTGTTGTTAAAAGTTGCTTGGATGTAAACATTACCTACATCAACACTTTTCTTTTCTTTTCTTTTATGCCTTTTATTAGTAGCCATTATTTACCTCCGGAATTATTTTTTCTTTCCTGCAACAGTTTTCTTCTTACCTTTTCGTGTCCTTGCATTGGTTCGCGTCCTTTGTCCACGCACAGGTAAGCCTTTTCTGTGTCTCTGTCCTCTGTAACAACCTATATCCTGCAACCTTTTTATGTTAAGAGCAACCTCTGTTCTCAATCGTCCCTCAACTTTATAGTCTTTGTCTATAATATCCCTCAAAAGTGCAAGTTCATCATTGTCTAGATCATTCATTTTTTTTGTAGGGTCAACCTTTGTTTTTTCACAAATTGTCTCAGCAGACGATCTTGAAATACCATAAATATAGGTCAACGCAATTCTAACATGTTTATTAGGGAGATCGACTCCCGCAATACGAGCCATTATTTACTCTCCTCCATTTAACCTTGTCGTTGTTTATGTTTCGGATTTGTACAGATTACTCTAACAATACCCTTTCGTTTAATAATTTTACATTTGTCACAAATTGGTTTTACACTAGTTCTAACCTTCATAGCAAACTCCTTATCTAAAAGTATATTACAGGTTCCTTCCCCGCAATCTCCCCTTTTTTACTAACCCCTCATGGTGGTGCATTTTTAATTGCGACTCCACCTGAGCCATCGTATCAAGATCAACACCAACAAGAATCAATAAGGAAGTACCACCCATCAAGTGTGCAACCTCAGGCGGAAAATTAAGTCCTAATTCTATCAATGTCGGCAATACAGCAATAACAGCCAGATAAATAGCACCGGGAAAAATTAAGCGATTCAAGATACGCTGTAAATACTCTTCAGTCCTATCGGTTCGTATCCCTGGAATAGAGCCACCGTTTTCCCTGATTTGTTTAGCAATTTCAGTTGGGTTCAAAGTTATTTGAGTATAAAAATAAGCAAACAACACAATCAATCCCACATAAATTAAAATATAAGCAAGTTTAGTTGGATCGAAAATATTTTCCCCCAGAAAACGAACCCACTTAGCACTACCAGCAAACATTCTTGTCAGCTGCATTGGAAACATCAAAAATGAAGATGCAAAAATTACAGGCATTACACCCGAAGGGTTAATCTTGAAAGGTATATATGTACTTTGACCTCCATACATTTTTCTGCCTACAACCCTCTTTGCGTAATGAACCGGTATTTTTCTTTGTCCTTGCTGTTCGTAAATAACCAAAACTATAATAGCAACAAACATTAAAAAAGCAAGAACAACAAATACCAAGTTTAATTCGCCAAGTCGCACTTTCTTTATCAATCTCCAAATTGCTACAGGCATTCTTGCAACAATTCCTGCAAAAATCAAAAGGGAAATACCATTACCGATACCTCTTGCAGTAATTTGCTCACCAAGCCATAAAGTAATCATAGTTCCTGTAGTTACTGTCGTAAGCGTTACAAAAACATGCATAAAGCCGGGATTAATTACCGCACCGGGAACTCTACCTGCATATGTAACAGCCGCGGTCGACTGTAGCAAAGCAACAAATACAGTTGCTATTCTAGTCCATTTCTGAATTTTGCGTTTCCCGCCATCTTCTTCAGCAATTTTTTTAAGACCGGGAAATATTATCATTGATAACTGCAACAAAATTTGAGTAGAAATATATGGCATAACCCCCAACATAAAAACAGAAAATTTAGAAAATCCGCCACCTACAAAAAAGTCCATCTGACTTGCAAAAGCATTTGCTTTAAAGTGTGCGGTCAAAACTCTGGAATCAATGCCGGGAATAATTAAGTTAGTACCAAGTCTGAAAATAACCAAAATAAAGAGGGTAAACAAAATACGCTTTCGCAGATCTCTAGTTTTAAATATATTTACCAACGAATTAGCCATATATTAACCTCACTTAATCCTTAGATGACAAAATTTTGCCACCGGCCTTTTCAATTTTTGCCTTAGCTGAAGCAGAAATATTTCTAATATCAATATCAATAGATTTAGTTATATCCCCATTACCCAAAATTTTAACATTTGCATTTTTTTTCTTTAAAAGCCCTTTAGCTAAAAGTGTATCAATACTTACAACTTCTCCGGACTCATACCTGTTTTCAATCTGAGATAAATTAAAAACCACATATTCCTTTTTAAAAGGATAATTTGAAAATCCACGCTTAGGTACACGCCTATACAAAGGCATCTGTCCACCTTCAAAACCAACATAAGACTTCCCGCCGGAACGAGATTTTTGCCCCTTATTACCACGCCCTGAAGTAGTACCATGTCCTGACGAGGAACCGCGTCCGACTATTCGTTTTTTTCTATTAGCCCCCTTCGGAGCAATTAAATTAAAATCTGACATTAATTCAACTCCTTGATTTCCAACAAATGAGAAACAGATTTAACCATTCCCATAATAGCAGGATTGGACTCATGCTCAACTGTTGAATTCAATTTTTTCAATCCCAAAGATCTCACGGTTGCTCTAACAGCCGGTTTTTGCCTTATTGTACTTTTTACAAGCTTAATACTAATTTTTTTTGCCATAATTAACCCCATAAATCAGATAAGGTTTTACCCCTATTCTTTGCTATTTCTTTTGCATCCATTAAAAAATCTGTAGCAACAAAAGTAGCATGAACAACATTTATAGCCGAATTAGAACCTAAAGACTTTGACAGCAAATCTGTCGCACCGGCAGCTTCCATGATAGCACGAACAGTACCACCGGCAATAATACCTGTACCTGAACGAGCAGGCCGCAGAAGAACATGTGCACCCTTAAATTTACCAACTACTTCATGCGTTATTGTTCCATTCTTCAATGGAATTTTAACCATTTTCGACTTAGCTTTTTCAATACTTTTTCTTATGGCCTCACTGGCATCATTAGCCTTACCAAAGCCAAAACCCACAGTACCTTTTTTATCACCAACAACAGTCAATGCTGAAAATGAAAACCTTCGACCGCCCTTTACAACCTTAGCAGTACGATTTAGCTTAATAAGCTTTTCCACAAATTCATTACCACCACGGTCATCTTTTCTTTTAAAATCTTTACGCTGATTCATCATAATCTCCTAGAACTTAATTCCAACTTTCCGAGCCCCATCAGCAACGGCTTTAATAACACCATGATACAAATACCCGTTTCTATCGAAAACAACCGTTTCTATGTTTTTATTCTTAAGTCGATTGCCAATTTCTTCCCCAACTTTAGAAGCTGTATTAACGCTAACATTAGCAGAAAGAAATTCTTTTTCAAGTGTAGATACGGAAGCAAGCGTATTTGAAGCATCATCATCTATAACCTGCACATAAATGTTTTTATTACTTCTAAAAACTGACATTCTAGGGCATTTAGCAGTACCATGAATTTTTTTTCTGATATGCACCTTTCTTTTAAATCGCCTTCTATCTTTATCAATTCGTTTTTTATTCATCCTAGTACTCCACCTTATTTTACACCGGTTTTTCCAACTTTGCGTTGAATAACTTCATTTTCATACCTGATGCCCTTTCCTTTATATGGTTCAGGGCTTCTAAGTTTTCTAACTTGAGCAGCGAATTCTCCAACTTTTTCTTTAGAAATACCGGAAATTTTTATTTTAAGTTGCTCAACCTCGACATTCAATCCATCAGGTATATAAACTGAAAAATCATTAGAATAACCAAGTGAAAGATTTAAAATCTTTCCTTGTACATCAGCCTTATATCCTACCCCTGTAATTACCAGAACTTTTGTAAAGCCTTCCGACACACCCTTAACCATATTGTTAAGAAGGCTCCTGTATAGCCCGTGAAATGCTCGTGTTTTCAGTTTGTCATTTTTTCTAGTAACAACAATTTGCTTTTCTTCAATGTTAAACTCAATATCATTATTAAACTTTTGAGTTAGCACTCCCTTAGGACCTTCAACTTTAAAACAGTCTCCATCAACACTAACTTTTACCCCCGCAGGAACCACAACAGGAAGTTTACCAATTCTTGACATAGTACTACCTCCTTACCAAACCTTACAAATCAGTTCTCCACCGACGCATTGCTCATCAGCACGCTTTCCGGTGGTAACACCTAATGACGTTGAAATAATCAAAGTACCATAACCATTAAAAACCCTAGGAAGATTCTTATAACCTGAATAGAGACGCCTACCCGGAGTTGAAAGCCTTTCAATACCATGAATAACAGACTTTTCTTTGTCATCGTATTTAAGAAAAACACGTATTGTATTTTCACTACCTTGATTAAGCTTCTTAAAATTGCGTATATAACCCTCATTTTTTAGGATTTTAATAATTTCCAGCTTTATACGTGAGGCAGGAATATCTACCCGTTCATGACCCGCCATTGAAGCATTTCTAATTTTTGTCAGCATATCCGCTACTGGATCTGAAACACTCATTTAAAACCTCCTACCAACTCGACTTTGTAACGCCCGGCAATTGACCCTCACCGGCTAGTTTTCTAAAACAAACGCGACACATCTGGAACTTACGCATATATCCACGCGGTCGACCGCAAATTTTACAACGATTATACTTTTGCGTTGAATACTTAAACTTACCATTCGCTTGATTAATTTTTGATTTTTTTGCCATCAAAATTCTCCTACTTTCTAAAGGGCATACCAAACCTTGTAAGCAAGGATTTTGCTTCTTGGTCAGTTTTAGCATTAGTTACAATACAAACATTCAAACCGGCAATTCTTTCAATCTTATCAAAATCAATTTCCGGAAAAATTATCTGTTCTGCAACACCCAAAGAATAATTCCCACGACCATCAAACCCATTTGGGTTAATTCCACGGAAATCTTTAACACGAGGCAATGCCACATTTATAAAACGATCAAGGAATTCATACATTTTAAAACCTCTCAACGTTACCTTTGCACCAACTTCATTGCCTTCACGAAGCTTAAAATTAGCTATACTTTTTTTTGCCTTAGTCTTAATTGCTTTTTGTCCCGAAATAGTTTCAAGATCTGTTATCGCAGCATCAAGAAATTTTCTATTCGTAAGCGCAACCCCAACACCCATGCTCAAAACAATTTTAGTAATTTTAGGCACTTGCATAACCGTACTATACTTAAACTCTTCTGTAAGCTCAGGGGTTATCTTTTCTTTGTAGATTTTTTTTAGACGAGGTACATAATTATCCATTACAATTTATCTCCACATTTACGGCAGATTCTTATTTTTTTGCCGTCTTTCAAATCATAGCCAACACGAGTCTTCCCGCATTTCTTACAGATTATCATCACATTTGAAACATCAATTGGTGCTTCAACCTCTATAATTCCACCCTTATCTTGTTGACTCTTTCTTCGCATAGCCTTACTGACCATATTTAAGCCACGAACAATAACAGAGTTGTTATTCGGAAACACCTTAACAACACTTCCCCGTTTACTCTTGTCCTTACCGGTAACAATTTCAACAGTATCATCTTTTTTAATCCTAACCTTATTCTTTCCCATAAAATTATGTCTCCTTATAACACCTCAGGTGCAAGGGATACTATTTTCATAAAATCCATATCTCTAAGCTCTCTGGCAACAGGCCCAAAAATACGCTTCCCTTTCGGATTTTTATTCTCGTCAACAATAACACAAGCATTATCATCAAAGCGAATATAAGTTCCATCAGGACGACGATATTCTTTTGAAACCCTAACTATAACAGCCTTTTCAATAGAACCCTTCTTAATAGCCGAAGTCGGGATTGCAGATTTCACAGCAACAACAATAATATCACCAATACCCGCATATCTGCGCTTAGAGCCTCCTATTACTTTAATGCACTCAACTCTTTTTGCACCAGAGTTATCAGCAACATTTAATCTTGAACATACCTGAATCATAACCGTACTCCCGCTCTATTTTGCCCTTTCAACAATTTCAACCAAATTCCAAACCTTTGTTTTACTTATAGGTTTGCTCTCTGTAATTCTAACAGTATCACCTATACCAGCTTGATTATTTTCATCATGAGCATGATACTTCTTACTATGCGATACATACTTTTTGTATAGCTTATGGAGTTTTTTAGTAGTAACCTGCACAACGATAGTCTTGTCCATTTTATTGCTGGTAACCAATCCAATAAATTCCCTGCCACCTTTTCTAGCGTTACTTGCTTCCATATCAGTTCTCCTATTTACCCGTATCACCGGCAAGCTCTTTTTGCCTTATAAATGTATTCAACCTTGCAATTTCACGGCGCATTGTTCTTTTTTGTACAGGATTCTCAATATGCCCAACAACAGCTTGAAACCTAATATCAAAATATTTTTTCTTTGTTTCTTCACGCTTAGCAAGAAGCTCAGCATAAGAAAGCTCACGCAATTTAGTTTTTTTTCCCATTTGCAAACTCCTTACTCAGGGCGAACCTGCTCAGCAAATCTTGTCTTAAACGGAAGTTTACTACCTGCAAGACGCATAGCTTTTGAAGCAAGATCTTTATCAATACCCGCTAACTCAAAAATAATAGTACCGGGCTTCACAACTGCAACCCAATACTCCGGTGAACCTTTTCCTTTACCCATTCGTGTTTCAGCAGGTTTCTTTGTATATGGCTTATCGGGGAAAACCCTTATCCATATTTTTCCACCACGCTTAATTTTTCTGTTTAGGGCAACCCTGGCAGCTTCCAACTGTCTATTCGTCAACCAAAAAGGCTCAAGCGAAACTAAAGCGAATTCACCAAATGAAATTTTATTTCCTCTGGTTGCAATACCCTTCACTCTACCTCTCTGTACTTTTCTATGTTTTACTCGTTTAGGACTTAAAGCCATAACTATTGCCTCCTCGCCTGACTAGACCGCTCAGATCTAGGACGGCGCTGTTTTTTCAAAAGAATTCCAGCATCATCTTTTTCTTCATTTTGAAATTTCATTCCACTGTAAATCCACACCTTAACACCTATTTTACCATAAGTAGTATCAGCTTCATAAAATCCGTAATCAATATCAGCACGCAAAGTATGCAATGGTATTCTGCCATCTTTTACTTCTTCAATTCTTGACATATCCGCACCACCCAAACGACCGGAAACACGAACCTTAATCCCTTCGGCACCGGAACGCATTGCATTAGATACAGTTTGTTTTAGAATTTTTCTAAATGCACCCCGACCTTCTAATTGACGAGCAACATTTTGCGCAACTAAAGAAGCATTCAATTCAGAGCGTTTTACTTCTCGAATTTTTATTTGAATCTTTTTATTAAACCTCTTTTGAAGAATTTCACTGATTTTTTCAATATTCGCACCTTTTACACCAATAATAACACCGGGTCTGGCAGTATGTACTACAACAGTAACTTTTTGAGGATGGCGAATTATTTCAATTTCTGCAATATCAGCATTTTTTGCTTCAGGAAGAGTTCTAAGAATCCTCTTTATCTCCAAATCTTCATGCAAAAGCGTTGCATAATTACGAGAATTCGCACACCATCTAGATGTCCAAGTTTTATTGATACCCAACCTTAACCCGATAGGGTTTACTTTCTGTCCCATTACACACCTACCTTTTCATTCACAATAACCGTTATATGGCACATTCTTTTAAGCTGTAAATCGGCACGACCTCTAGCCCTATGCCAAATGCGTTTAAGTCTAGGCCCCTCATCAATTTGAATATCTTTAATTTCAAGCATATCCTCATCAAGCTGACTATTTAGATTTAGCGCATTAGAAGCAGCCGATTTCATTGTTCGAGATATAAGAGCAGCCCCCTTATTAGGTATATTTTCTAAAATAGCCATAGCTTCAGTATAAGACTTCCTCTTAACAACGTTTGCAACAGGCCGAACCTTAGTAGGTGATGCAATTAAAAATTTAGTCGTACTTCGATACTCTTTTTTATCACTCATTTATAACCTACCTTCCAACTTTTTTATCAGTATTTGCATGTCGTCTGAAAGTTCTGGTAGGCGCAAACTCACCCAGTTTATGCCCTACAAGATTCTCAGTAACATATACAGGAATCCATGTTTTTCCATTATGTACAGAAACGGTATTACCAACCATTTCAGGAATAATAGTCGAACAACGGGAATAAGTCTTTATCATTTTTTTCTTGCCGGACTTATTCATAGCAATTATCTTTTTGTAAAGAGACTTTTCAATAAAAGGCCCTTTTTTTACAGATCTAGACACTTAATCCCTCCTACTTTTTTCTTCTCGAAACAATAAATTTGCTTGAAGGCTTGCGTTTTTTGCGCGTTTTATAACCCTTACAAGGTTGTCCCCAAGGAGTTACAGGATTACGACCTTTACCAACACCTTCACCACCACCAAGAGGGTGGTCTACCGGATTCATCGCCATTCCTCTAACTTTAGGTTTAATACCACGCCATCTTGAGCGCCCCGCCTTACCCAAACTTTGGTTCATGTGATCACCATTACCGACCTCACCAATTGTCGCATAACATTTTTTATGAACCAATCGAGTTTCACCGGAAGGCAACCTTAGAGTAACATAATTACCTTCTTTAGCGGCAATCAACGCCTTCGCACCGGCTGAACGAGCCATCTGCCCGCCTTTACCAAGCTTTAATTCAATATTATGAACAGTAAAACCGACAGGAATTACCTCAAGCGGAAGAGCGTTTGCAACATCTAAACTGGCACCCTCTCCACTCATAATATTTTGTCCAACCTTTAACCCATTAGGAGCTAAAATATAACGTTTTTCACCATCTGCATAAAAAACCAACGCAATATTAGCACTTCTGTTTGGATCATACTCAATAGTCTTCACAGTACCGGGAATACCATGCTTGTTTCTCTTGAAATCAATCTTTCGGTATTTCCTTTTATGACCACCGCCTTGTCCCCAAACAGTAATTCTACCAAAAGTATCACGACCACCGTGCGACTTTTTACCTTTGGTTAAGCTTTTTTCAGGTTTATCGCATGTTATATCTGTTTTAAGAACATCAATACGCCCACGCAAACCCGGAGTCATCGGTTTATATTCTTTAAGAGCCATTTTATCTACCTCTCATTAACACCTTAAACGGTCTTACACACCTTCAAAAATCTTAATTGTCTCACCCTGAGCCAATCTTACCGTTGCCTTCTTCCAGCTAGGCGTCATCCCAGCCTTATAACGCATACGGCGACTTTTGCCTCTTACATTTATAACAGTACAACCAACAACTTTAACATTAAAAAGTCGCCTGACTGCCTCTTTAATCTGAATCTTAGTAGCTCGCTTATCAACCTTAAAAACATACTTATCTTGATCACGAAGCTCAGTAGTTTTTTCCGTTACAACGGGAGCCAGAATAATATCAGTATAATCCATTACTCAACCTCCTTGACAGCATAAAAATCAGAGAGCTTTTTAACCGCAGATTCAAGAAGAATAACTTTTTTACCATAAAACAAACTGTGTGCTTCTAAACGATTGAATGAAAGAAAAGAAAAAGCAGGAATATTCCTACCGGCTCTTTTTATCAACTTATCATCATCTTTAAGAACCAAAACAGCTCTCTCACCTTTGGCAAAGTTATTAATTATCTTTACAAGGTCTTTTGTTTTACCGCTTTCAACAGTAAAATCCTCAACAACAAGCAACCTATCTTCAGCCGCCTTCTTACTCAAAATAGACTTCATAGCCAATCGCTTAGCTTTTTTAGGCATAGAATAACTGAAATCCCTGGGCTTTGGTCCAAAAATAGTACCACCACCAACTGTAACAGGAGATTTTTTATCACCCCGTCTGGCGCGCCCCGTACCCTTTTGGCGATAAGGCTTAGCATTTGAACCACTAACCTCTCCACGCCCTTTAGTACAAGCCGTACCTAGTCGCCTATTGGCAAGCTCATTATTAATAGCATAGTAAATTACGTCATCATTAACAGGAAGACCAAAGACTTTATCATCAAGATTTATAGTCCTTAATTCTTTTCCATCAACTGAATAGACTTTCTTTTCCATAATAGTTTGTCTCCTGCTACTATCTCTCTTTCTTTACTGCAGACTTTAAGTAAACGACAGCATCTTTTTTACCCGGAACAGAACCGGCAACCATCAAAACACCTAAATCAGCATCGATTTTTATAATTTTCAAATTTTGAACAGTTACTCGCTCAAAACCCATTCGACCGGGCATAGTCGTATTCTTAAATGTCCTACTGGGACTGGTACACATACCGGTAGAACCGGCACTTCTATGAAACTTAGAGCCGTGAGCACCGGGACCACCACCGTAACCCCAGCGTTTCATAACACCCTGAAACCCCTTACCTTTTGACATAGCAGTAACATCTAAGTATCTTGTTTCACCAAAAAGCTCAACACCCAACTTGTCTCCCACAGAAACATCTTTATCAAAACCTCTAAATTCTTTCATCAATTTAACAGGTTTAACACCGTCTTTAAACAAACCCGCATAAGGTTTAGAAACATGTTGCGCTTTCTTCTCACCATAACCAAGCAACACAGAAGAATACCCAAATTTTTCTTTGTCTTTTTTTTCAAGAACAACATTAGGGTCAATATGTATTACCGTTACAGGCGTCAACTTGCCGGCATCATCAAAAACCTGAGTCATACCGACTTTTTTTCCAATCAGACCAATCATAACTTACTCCTCGGTACGCACCCCTGATTAAAGGCCGTCTACCGCTTATTTTTTATTGTTTAATTTCTACATCAACGCCGGCTGAAAGCTCTAAAGCCATAAGCGCATTCATCACATCTGCCGAAGGATCAACTATATCAATAAGCCTTTTATGAGTCCTCATTTCAAACTGCTCTCTCGACTTTTTATTTACAAAAGGCGATCTAAGAACCGTATACTTGTTAATCCTAGTAGGTAGCGGTATAGGCCCACAAACCTTAGCCCCCGCTTTTTGAACCGCCTGAACAATCGCTGCGGCACTTTGGTCAACCAGCTTAATATCAAACCCGCGCAACTTAACGCGAATCTTTTCTCCTGCCATTCTTCCTCCAAAAACTACGGGCATAAGGTAACCCAAATGCCCAAAGTTAACTTATTCGATAATCTCGGTAACCTGTCCGGAAGCGATGGTTCTACCACCCTCACGAATAGCAAGTTTCAACCCTTGATCCATAGCGATTGGGTGAATAAGCTCACCGAAAATCTTCGTATTATCACCGGGTTTAATAATCTCAACATTCTCAGGAAGAGTAACCGTACCTGTAATATCAGTAGTTCTGAAATAGAACTGTGGGCGATATCCTGAGCGGATAACAGTATGACGACCACCTTCTTCTTTTGAAAGAACATAAATCTGAGCTTCAAATTTTGTATGCGGGTTAATTGTGCCGGGCTTAGCCAAAACCTGACCGCGCTCAACATCTTTCTTTTCAACACCGCGAAGAAGAAGACCAACATTATCACCTGCAATACCTTGGTCAAGCAACTTGTTAAACATTTCAATACCGGTAACAACAGTCTTTCTGCTTGGTTTAATACCAACAATTTCAACTTCTTCGTTCAAGTTTATAACACCGCGTTCAATTCTACCGGTAACAACAGTACCGCGACCTTGAATTGTAAAGATGTCTTCTATTGGAAGAAGGAATGGTTTTTGGTCATCACGAACAGGATCTTGGAAGAAACTATCCATAGCTTCCAACAATTCCTCGATACAAGCAGTATCCTCAGGAGTAGCTTCGTCCTGCAAAGCATTAAAAGCAGATCCCTTGATAATCGGTGTATCCCTTGGGAAATCATAACCTTCCAAAGCATCTCTAACTTCTTCTTCAACCAACTCAATCAACTCTTCGTCATCAACAAGGTCAACCTTGTTAAGGAAAACAATGATTGAAGGTACACCAACCTGACGAGCAAGCAATAAGTGTTCTTTTGTCTGAGGCATAACACCATCAGGAGCAGAAACAACCAACACACCACCGTCCATCTGAGCGGCACCGGTAATCATGTTTTTAACATAGTCAGCGTGTCCCGGACAGTCAATATGAGCATAGTGTCTTTTATCAGACTGATATTCAAGGTGTCGAGTATTGATAGTAATACCACGAGCCTTTTCTTCCGGTGCATTATCGATCTCGTCATATTTAAGAAGTTTGTCATTATACTTCTTTGCACAATATGAAGTAATCGCCGCTGAAAGAGTAGTCTTACCATGGTCAACGTGACCGATGGTTCCAACATTCATGTGAACTTTCGTTCTCTCAAATTTATCCTTTGCCATTTGAAATCCTCCTAACAGATAATAGGCAAGTAATTATTCCCGCCTTAAAAAATGACGAGACTTCGACACCCAAGCCAATCCATACGGAAAAGACCCGAAGTTATTCAAAACAAAACAGAATATAGCAGTGAAAACAATCAGACAAGAGATAAAAACACCGTAAAGGTATAATTAACTACTGCCCATAGGGTTTCGGACAGTTGTCGGACCCACCTTATCACCACCAAAAACAATTCTGATGATTGGTTTGGCATCCTTCTGAAGCCACATTCAACCCCATGCGGGAGCATAACCTGCCGGAACGGCTTTACGGTATGCGGGCTTCAATAGACACCGAGCAAAACTGCTCAACTGTGCGGTGATACTACCACATACATAAAAAAATGTCAAGTATAATTTTAATTTTTTTCATAAATTTTTCAATATCGATAGCCTCCGGCAAACCCCCGAAGCGCTTGTATCTTTTCGGCTTTTCTTATGATTTAAATCGGTGCTTTTCCTCCCGTCAAAGACCTTGTTTTTAAAAATCCAAACGCCGAAAAGGATACCGCACTTCTTAAAATCAGTAAAGCGCTCTTAAAAACAGTCCGGTTTTCTTAATTAACATCACGCGACCGGAAAGTGAGAGGCGACATTCACACCTATGTTAAGATAAACAGATACTTTTGCCTGATTTGGACAGGCTTGTCTATCCTTTTTGTTGATTTTTATTTTAAGAAAAAGCGGCTCGAAAAGAGACGCTTTTAAATACCTTGTTAAGAAAAAACAAAAAGATTATGCAAGCCTGTCGGGTTGTAGAGCGAGAGCGTTTATCGATTTCGATAAACGCTAAGCGATAAAAGATAATCGACAAACAAAAATTTAAAATTCAAAGGTTTTTGCTATTCTTTCTATTGAAATTGTTTTTTTTGTTTCCGTATCAATTTCGACAATCACTCCGCAAAAAACAGCCTTTCCGTTTTCCGCCCATTTATGCTGACAAGGAACTTGAGTTAGCGCTTTCAAAAGTGCCGGCTCAGGCTCGCCGCCAATGACCCCTCCTAAGGGGCCTATCATCCCCGCATCGGTAATGTAAGAAGTTCCTTCAGGCAGTATTTTTTCATCTGCAGTCTGCGTGTGTGTATGAGTGCATGTAACAAACGAAACGCGACCGTCAAGATAAAAGCCAAAAGCCTCTTTTTCTTCGGTAGACTCAGCATGAAAGTCCACGAGAACAATCGCATCAGCATACTCGGAGTCAGCGGCAATATCGGCTAAAATCAAATCGGCAGTTTGAAACGGGCAGTCTATGACTCGCATGTTTTCGCGCCCCATGATGTTGATTACAACATAGGGTACACCATTTTTTTTGATTTTACAGACACCATTTCCGCGCACAAACGCCATATTCGCCGGACGCAATACATTCGCATCAAGACCAAAGGTTGCTCTAATGTCAAATTTCTCCAGAGTGTGATTTCCACCGGTTATCACATCACAACCTGCTTGAAAAAAAAGCTGTGATGTTTTTTCGTCTACACCGGAACCGTCAAGCACATTCTCGCCGTTTACGAAAACAAAATCAATGCTTTCATTTTTTATCAGAGAAGGCAGAGTGTTTTGCAACATTTTTAATCCCAAAAATGCACAAACATCACCGCCAAACAAAACACGGACAGTATTCATTAAAGTTTAGAAAGCGAGAAGTAATATCCCCGCCTTCCTATTATTATTAGACTATTGCAACATCATCAAACCGAATGCCATAACCAAAAGAGCAACGGTTTCACAAAGACCTACAACAGTAAAGTAAAGACCCAAGCCCTTACCTGTTTCAGCTAAAGCATCTGAAGCACCGGCGCCGGCTTTTCCCTGTGCCATAGCCGAAGCCCCAATTGCAAGTCCACATATCATTCCGATACCAAGCAACAACCAAGGGTTAGACCCGGAGTCTTTCATGTTATTAACCATAATTAAACCGTATAACACCTGTGTCAACGGAGCACCTGCAAATATAACCAAAACGAATGGGGCAGGCTTGTTATTCATATAGCATTTTTTCCAAGACCCAATTGCACTTGAACCTCCCAAAGACACACCAATTGCAGAGCCAACGCCTGCAAAGCCCAATACTGCGGCTACACCAAACATACCAAAATCCATAATTCTACTCCTATCATCAATTTACTCTTATTTTGGACACCCCGAAAAACTGAGGTTTTTAGAAGTTCCTTTTATTTTTCCGTTTCTGCAAACGGCATATACCTAAATCCGGACCAAGTCAAACCCAGATGACTTGAAAACTCCAAATTGTTCAAACGAACAGCATGCACTAAAACCGAAAGCACAGCCATGATTATGTTCAACCCGTGACCGAACACAAAAATAAGCACTCCCAGTCCTATAAGCAAGGCTTTTCCCAACATAGGCCCACACATTGTATTTACGGTCATGCTTATGGCAGCACCCGCTAAACCGACCGCCCACAATCTAATGTAGCTCATTATATCGGAAAAAACATTTACAACACCAAGCAACATATTAACAATGTTTTTAAGACTCTCGATAATACTGTTGCCCAAACTTGTTGTATAATTTGCAAACATAAAGTTAAGAATAAAACCAATCCCCAAAGATATGAACATAGTATTATTCAATTGGTATTTTACAGGATCGATGACCATGTTTAACACCACAAAAAACATAGGTATCAACATTAAAATTGAACCTACATCACTTAAAAATCTCGGACTCTTTATATTCTTTACCAATGAAATAAAATGCGCCAGTGAAAGATGAGCTAATCCCAAACTAAAGGAAATCAACATAATATTCCTGTTTCTGACTGCACTCGGCACTAACGAAGATATACCCTTTATCGCAAAAGTTTTCAAAACATCCGGTAAAAGCTCAGGGGCAATTCCAAACCACGAACAGGTCATAACACCCCAAACCGTTATAAGAGAGCCTAAAAACAAACCCAACCATAAACTGTTGCCAATTTCTTTTCCTGCACGCTTCGCTTTAATTATACCAAACAAAACGGCAATAAGGATTAAACTGCCATAAGCGGCATCTCCAAAAATCATTGCAACAAAGACACCGAAAAACATTAAAAACCAGAACGAAACATCAACCTCAAAATAGCCCGGTCGTGTATCCAAAAAGTCAAACAACGGGTTTATAATAGAAACAAACTTGTTGTTTTTCAATTGTGTCGGAACATTATCTTCTTCTGTAGGCTCAGAAAGAGCGAACCCCCAACCGTTTTCTTTGGATGCGGATTCTATTTTTTCCACTTCGGTTGACGGGATAAACCCCGTAAGCCAAGCCAGTTTAACCTCAGCAAAGTTTTTGGTAGACTCAGCAACCCCTACTTCAGGCATACCCGCTCTTATGCTTTCAAATTCAAGACGACTTGCATTTATTTTATAAACAGCTTTCACGGAGTTAAGATTTTTTGAAAGCTCTGCCATTCTCAACTCAATTTTGTCGATCTCTTTTTGCGCATTAACATAATCTTCAGATAAAGAAGAAATGCGTTTTTCAGGCTTAGGAAGCAACTCAATATTTGTATCAAAATCGACCGGAAGCTCAGCGGCATCATGCCAAACCAAAAAATAAGCCTGTTTTTTAGCCGATTTGAGTTTTAATGTTCTAATTTCGCCATTCAGTTTTTTATATTTTTTTTCTTCCATCTTTGCAGGAAAAAGATACACTCCGTTTTCGGATAAAAAATCCAAATCCGTAGGATCAAAATCTCCCCATTCTTTGTATCTTTCCAATAAGTTATTCAACTTATTTAAAGATTCACGCAAGCGGGTTTTTCTTTCATTTAAAGATAAAACTTCATCTACAAGGTCGAAAGTAGCACCTTCACTTAAAAGCGGTGTCAGTGTTTTTTGCTTTTTCACAGCTTTTGGCATAGCATCTGCCAATAAGTTTTCACAAAGCTCAAAGTTCGACTTTATTTGATTCAACTCAGTCAGAGTTTCGCTATTTGCTTCCTGTTTTTCAACATGAACAACACCAACTTTACGAAGTTTCTTTAACGCTTTTTCTTTTTCAGACTCTAACACAAGAAGAGTCAGCTTTTTCATGGGTACTATCATTATGCTTCCTCCTCACGCACTGCCAAACTCGCTCGCTCCAGATTTTTTTTGGATATTTTTCCGCGAACAACACCGGATACCTGCTGGTCGCCAAGATAAACACTGATTTTTTTTATATTTGTTTTTGTCTCGGGAATTTTTATTTTTTCAAACAAGTTTACTCGTTGAGTTGTTGTTCGTAACTCAGCATGCAAAAGCCTCACCTGCTCTGCCAAAATATCTGCTTCAAGGTCAAGTTTTAGCATATCTTCCATTCTGTCGGCAGCCTTATCTACCCACAATGGAGTTGAATATAAATCGTATTTTTCGCGAATAAATTCAGCCCCCGAAAAAACAGGGATACTCACACCGGCTATATTACCTTCAGATGTATTTATCTCCTTTACCTTAATCAGGTCATCGGAAAATTTTTCTGCTTCACCAAAAACGCCTATCCAAGCATCGAACTCTTTACTCAAATCTTCACGGCGCCTTCTAACAGCTTTTTCTCTTGCATCGATAATGCGTATTTCAAGCTGTAATTGCTGTTTTTTTAACTGCAAAGTCGGTAAATACCGTTTATACATTTTCAGAGATTCTTTTTGGATTTTTAATTCATTTTTTGTCAGTTTTATTTTTGGCATACAACTTCCCTATTTTTTAGGCCAATATTTTTCAATGAGTTCAGACTTAATACCGGTTTCTTCACGACTAAAGCAGTCAGAAAGAATTTCCCAACCGTTATCAAGAGCCTCTTCAAGAGGAATATTAACGGATAAGTCCATCATTTTTGCCTGAAAAAGCTCCCCATATTTAAGCAGTTTTTCGTCCCATTCACTCATCATAAAGCCCATAGACTTTTTTTCCAAAGTGTCTTTAAATGAAGCGTATAACTTAATCATATTATCCATTAAAGCACGATGGTCATCACGAGTTTTACTATTAACATTCTGTTTAAGACGAGAGAGACTACCAAAAGGCGCAATCTTAGAATCCTTTAGATAAAACTGCCCCTCAGTAATATAACCTGTATTATCAGGAACGGGGTGTGTAACATCATCACCCGGCATAGTCGTAACAGCCAGAACCGTAATAGAGCCGGAATCTGCAAAGTCAACAGCTTTTTCATACCTTGAAGCCAGCTGGCTGTAAAGGTCGCCGGGGTAACCTCGATTGGAAGGTACTTGCTCTTGAGTAATAGCTATTTCTTTCAAAGCATCGGCAAAGTTAGTCATATCAGTCAATAAAACCAATACATCTTTATTCTGCAAAGCAAACTGCTCGGCAACAGCCAAACAAAGATCAGGTATCATAATACATTCAACGATAGGGTCAGCCGCAGTATGAACAAACATAGCAGTACGACTCAATGCACCGGCGTCTTCCAACGCATCTCTAAAATACAGATAATCGTCATATTTAAGACCCATACCACCAAGCACGATTACATCAACCTCTGCCTGCATTGCAATACGCGCAAGCAATTCGTTATAAGGCTCGCCGGAGCTTGAAAATATCGGCAATTTCTGTGAAACAACCAAACTGTTAAATACATCAATCATCGGAATACCGGTTCGTATCATTCTGTTGGCTATAATTCTCTTTGAAGGATTTACCGAAGGCCCGCCAATTGGAACCATATTTTCAGTTAAAGCAGGGCCGGAATCTCTTGGTGATGCAGAGCCGTCAAAAATTCTTCCAAGAAGATTTTCAGAAAAGCTGACACGCATTTCTTGTCCCAAAAACCTTACTTCATCACCGGTGGAAACACCTCGACCTCCATCAAAAACCTGAAGAGAAACCAAGTCGCCGTCAAGTTTATTAACCTCCGCCAATGAAACACCATATCTCGTTTTTACCTGTGCAAGCTCACCATAACGAATGTCCGTAGCTTTAACTGTTATAACAGAGCCGCTAATTGATTCAATTTTACTGTATACTTTTTTCATTCTCTTACTCCGTATCCTTTAATATCTGCTCTGCTTTTTCATCAAGCGAACTTCTCTCAGAAGAAATTAAACTAATAATTTCAGCTTCGTTTTTCTTAAACTTATCACTCTGCCATGGAGAGTAATTACAGTCAACAAACAGCAATCTTAGTTTATTGAAAAATGACCTGGCATCATCTTTTTTGTCAACCTTAAAATGAGAGCCAAGTATTTCTATGATAATTCTAAACATGTGATTCTGTCTTTCAACGGAAACAGCGTCATCAACATCATCAAACGAATTTTGCTGTAAATAAACAGAGTCAAGTAAATCGCCCTTTAGATACACAATAAAGTCATCAAGGCTTGTACCCTCTTCACCTACAACCTTCATCATCTGTTCGATTTCGGTACCTCGCGATAAAAATGTTCGTGCATAGGCAACAGCAACAGGATTTAAAACACTCGGATATTTCGACCAAGAATCCAGCGGATGAATGGCAGGATATTTTCTTGCATCGGATCTTTCTCTGGAAAGACCGTGAAAGGCACCCACAACTTTGAGCGTTGCCTGCGTAACAGGCTCTTCAAAGTTACCGCCGGCAGGTGAAACAGTACCGCCAATGGTTACAGAGCCAAAACTGCCGTCTCTTAATTTAACAACACCTGCTCGCTCATAGAAAGCCGCAATATATGATTCAAGATAGGCAGGAAACGCTTCTTCGCCGGGGATTTCTTCCAAACGACCCGACATTTCTCGCAACGCCTGAGCCCAACGACTCGTTGAATCTGCCAAAAGCAGTACATCAAGTCCCATCTGCCTATAATACTCTGCCAGAGTAACACCGGTATAAACAGAAGCCTCTCGAGCGGCAACCGGCATTGATGATGTATTACATATAATAATAGTACGCTCCATAAGCGAATTACCCGTTTTAGGGTCGATAATTTCAGGAAATTCAGTCAGAGTTTCTACAACTTCACCGGCTCGCTCACCGCAAGCGGCGATAATAACAATATCTGCTTTAGCATTTCTACTGGTAGAGTGTTGCAAAACGGTTTTTCCAGCTCCAAAAGGACCGGGTATACAGTAAGTTCCGCCTTTGGCAACCGGAAAAAATGTATCGATAGTTCTGATTTGAGTTACAAGTGGCTCTGTAGGCTTAAGTCTTTCGGTGTAACAGTCTACCGCACGCTTAACAGGCCATCTAAACACCATAGTAAGGTCAATCACATTACCGCGAGAATCCTCTACTTGGGCAATAACATCATCAACCTTGTACTTTCCGGCAGGTTTAACAGACTTCACGGTATAACTGTCATACATGTCAAACGGAAGCATAATTCTATGAGTAAAAGTACCCTCAGGAACAGTACCAATGGTATCAGCTCTAAGAAGTTTATCGCCGGCTTTTGCAACAGGGGTAAAATCCCATTCAGTCTGTCTCGACAATGGTTGCAGGTAAATACCTCTTTCCAGAAAATAACCGGCTTTTTCGGCTAATTCGGGAAGCGGATTTTGCAAACCGTCATAAACTTGTGTCAACAAACCCGGCCCAAGCTCAACAGAAAGAAGGTCACCTGTAAATTCCACAGGATCGCCAATTTTAATGCCCTTGGTAATTTCATAAACCTGAAGTTGCGCTACATCTCCTCGAATTCTAATAACCTCAGCTTTCAGACTTTTGCCCTCAACAGTAACATAAGCAACTTCATTGAGAAGAACATGACCCTCAAATCTAACACTAATCATATTACCGTTGATAGCTATTACTTTTCCTTTTGTATTCATATAACTCTCCAATTAACTCTCCAAAATTTTATCGTATATAGCATTGTATTCTTGACGTCCCGCTTCGGTGTCGAACTTCATCGCCCTTTCTCTCAACAACAGCATAACAGCATAAGCAAAAAGGGATTCTTTATTAAAATTTTCCAAACCTTTTAACTGCTCGGCAGCCGAAAATCTTGCCTTATCCAAAAATTCCTCCGCCTTTCTCGGGTCATCAATTGCACAAGCACCTCGAGCAACTTGAACAACATCCATAGCTTCCATTATATCTTCTCGATTCAGATGATTTTCAGCGCCTGTCCAATTAAGATTTTCGGCACGAATTTTAGCAAGCGAAAACCTTAATGCCCGCTCATAGCCGTACCATTTATCTAAAAATACGGAGCCGGTAGATACAGGCTTTTTAGGAGGCTCCAATGATATTGTTTTAAGCATTTCAAAATCCTTCGCAGGAGTCCCTATTTCTACTATATCAAGAAACCTTTCGTAAGAAAGTGGCGGAGCTAACCTCGAGGAAATTGACGGCAACTGCGACATAACATAGTAATAAGAAAACATACTTATTCCTTGTTTGCCGATTTTAATATTTCAGCCACTCTGGGGTTTAAATAATTTGAAAACAAGCCTGCCACGGATTCAGAAGAAAAATCATAGTAAGCACTGCCGTCTTTAGTTCCAATTCTGAAACCTCCGGCTATATCCTTGTCTGATTTGATTTCAATACCGCCTCCAAGCTCTGATTTTAAAGCCGCCAAAAGTGCAGATTCAAGGTTTTTTGCATCTGAAGGCGAAAGCATAACAGACAAGTTATCTTCGCCGGTATGTGTAGCCCAAGCCTTGACAGTTTTGGGAATTACGTCTTTTAAAACTTCCGAGTTGTAAGCTTTTGCGGTTTCGGCGTTAATCAGCGAATTAAGCTCTTTTAATAATCCGTCTCTAAAAGTCAATATAGTGTTTCTGCTTGCCTGTTCAACTGCAGAAACAGATGCTTTTTGAAAACGCTCGGCTTCCGATTTTGCATGTCTGATAATATCATCTGCCTGCTCTTTTGCATCTTCTAAAATCTTAACGGCTTTTTCTTCTGCAGATTTGACAATTTCCGATGCCTTCTTTTCAGCAGGTAAAACGCCCTCACTTTTAATTTTTTCTACTATGTCTTGTAATTGCACTTCCATTCGGCGATCTCCTCCTTAAACATAACAATCGAATTGTAACATTAAATAAAAAAAAAATCAAGAGAGGAAATTGCATAATTTTTAAAAGTCAGGCGAGTTTTTATTCAAAAATGGAAAATTAGGCGAGGCGGGAAGCATGACAGAAAACCGGCGTGTAAATCGTAAACGCTTAAAACTGTTGTTGCCGGCGAAGTCTATCTTTTTGTCCGGTTAAATAAAAAAAAGAGGCGGCTCGACAGAGACACCGATTAAAAATTTAAGAAGAGGACAAAAGATTATGCGAGCCGGCGGGTTGCAAGAGCGTTTACGCTCTATAAAAAAGTTATCAATAAACAAGTTAGCAACAGTTTAGTTTTTTATTTTGTCGATGACAATGTTCACGCCCGAAATTGATGCTCCCGTGTATTTTTCTATGTTAAGAATTATGTGTTTTTGCAATTTGTCGATGTGCTCGGTGAGTTGACGGAGGAACGGGACATCGACTGTGATGACAAGTCGGTAACCGCTGTTTTCAAGGCGTATTTTGGTTTTTTTGATGACAATGTTCGGGTCGTATTCTTCGACATATTTTTTTAGAGATTGTTCCAATGCGGCTTTTGATATTTCAACAGTTCCGACTTTTGAGAATACGGGTCTTACAAGTGATTTTTCAAAGTATTTGTTTGATTCCGGTGTGATAGCGTTTTTTTTTCTTTGAAACATCAGGCGGATTTTGTCATAAAATATTTGCGGGTAGTTCCGTTTTATTTCAATTGAAGCGACCGGAATGACATGTTTGCCTTCAATGGAGCGTGAGCGAATTGCGGTTTCAATTTCTTCTTTTTTTGCGATTTCTTCAATTAGTATAATTTTTTGCGGACGCGGAATTTGCAGGCGTATTGCTATTTTGTTGACCATTTTTTCAGATGTGCCGAGAATGAGTATTTTTTTTGATTTATGATTTTGCAGCTCTTTTGCTACATTATCTCTGTGGTCTTTATCATCAAAAAGCGCTACTTTAATTGCACCCAAAAAATTTTGCTCATGTTTTGCCGAATGACCTGCAATGATTTTATCTCCGGCTATTAAAAGTCCGTCATCTATAATTAAGTCGATGTTAAGTTTTTCGGCAAGAGGTTGGGCTCTGTAGCTTTTTCCCGTTCCGCTTTTTCCGACTAAGGCAAATATTCTATAGCCCTTTATTCTGGAGATTAAATCTTGAATTATTTTTTTCATACATAACCTTTTCGTATTTAACAAAAAATCAAGCTACTGTGAATTACAAAAGAAGTTTTCGACTTGGGCTATAGTCATCGTACTGTAAACATAGTCTTCGGTAAACTTTACAAAGGCTTCCATACTTTTAGGAATTTTTTCGGCATTGATTCTTAAAAACAAGGCAATATCTTTAATTTCAGAGTCCGTAAAATTATAAGTAGTTTTTTCTTCACTCACAGAAACAGCTCCTGCCCCTCTCTTGCAATCATTATATTCAGGTTTTCCGAGCTGGAGTAATCCTTGTACCATTGAGCATTTTGTTTCAATGAAAATACCTTTTTGTCATTATATGTAGGCTCGTGATGAAACAAAACAATGCTTTTCATGTTCCAGCCGATTGCAAAATCAATCGCCGCAGAAAAAGTAGAATGCCCCCAACCTTCTTTTTCGATAGAATCGCTTAGAGTGTACTGAGTGTCAATAACCAAAACTTCCGCAGCAGTATAAAACTCTATATTCTCTTCGGTTTTTTCAAAATCGACCGCACGAAGCTCAGTGTCGGTTGAATAAATAAACTTTTTGCCGTTGTCTATAAGCGAATAGGCATTACACCCGCCGGGGTGTCTAACCCTGTGCCAACCCATTTTTGCTTTTCCGATGTTAATATACTGCTCGTCCGGCTCAATATATCTAAACTCAAAGGTTGCATTAAAACCGTCTTCACCCAACATAGAAATCGGAAAATACGGATAAATCATCTGGTCTTCCAAAAATTTTCGACAATCCTTTCGAGTGCTGTAAACTATGATTTTATTCTTTTTATCGAAAGCCGGATTAAAAAAAGGCAAGCCCTGAAGATGATCCCAATGAAAATGAGAAAATACGAGATGATACACATTTCGCTCTTTATAATCAGGTCTTTTCATTAAATCTATTCCAAGCTCTCTTATTCCGGTTCCCGCATCAAAAATGACTGTTTCGCCACAGGAGGTTTCAGCTTCTACACAAGAGGTATTACCGCCTACGGTTCCAAACGCCCAATCCGGCAATGAAGCAAGGAATTTTTCGCGGGCATCTTGACTGACGACATCTTTTTCTGTCATTCTCTGGACAACGGCCGCAATTCTATTTTGAATCTGTAAAGGAGTTAACGGTGTCGGTATAGAACCACGCACACCCCAAAATCTGACTCTCATATTTTTAAAAACTCCTTCTAATATGCGGATTGGCAGCCTGTTTAATTCTTAATTCAAGTAACTTTTCGGGGCCGACTAATTTGCCCTCTCCTGCGCCCGGACATTCTGAAACTACCTCTTCCCAAATCCTCTTGTCCGCTAAAACAGATTGCCAAAAAGGATATGCCGAGCATTGTAACGGCCTTGCCGAATAGACGGTACACCCGTTATCCCAAAACACACAGTCGTATCCCTGTTTTTCAATCAACGACAGATATTCATAACCGTCAGATTTACAAACCCACCTGCAGTACTTTTCAATAAAGCATTCTTCCGCCATGCCTAAAATAGAACATAGCCTTGCAAGGTCTGCTTCCGACAAAAATACAAAACCCGGGTCAAACCGACAACATTTTGAGCATTGTTTACAAGAAAACAAAAGCCCGTTTTTCCAAAAGCAATCCGACATTGGCGGTATTATACAACAAACCAACAAAAATTTCAAGTACAAATTTCAAAAAGAGCTTTTGATACACCTGAAGGTGAATTTCTTGGGCGTTCCCCGATGAAAATAGATGGTAATAGATACAAGGAGCTTAGAGAAATTAAACCGGAGCCGTACTTTCGTAAGGTGAGGATTGAATTTTTCAAAAGCGACGCCGTAGATGCACCGTATATTTTCATCGGGGCGGGCTATCCGCAACTGCGCCTACCGGCTCCGACTAAAAAAGCCGCGATTTTGTCGCAGCTTTTTTATTTGCTTCGGCAGTTTTGAAAAACTGCCTCGCATTGCTACTATCCCTAACGCAAGAGAGGCGAGTAAAAACTCTAAACTTATTAAAAAAAAATTCATAAACCATTTTTCCCTATTCAACTTGAAATTGTATCTGCCCTGTGGTATAATTAAAAAAAAGATGTAAATGCAAAGCGTAACATAAAAAAATGAAGATAAACGAAGAGTATATAAAAAAAGGAGATTTAGATATGACAGACAGACAGGTCTTAGACTTTTAACGATTGTCTTTTTTTTCTTGACGCTTTCAAGTTGCAAGATGGAGCTTGAAAACCCGAATGCCCTTACCCTAAGCCTTTCTTCCGAAAGAAGCATTACCGAAGGCCATGCGGTTATAACTGACCTTACGCAAGCAAGAGCCGTAATTTTAAAAATCAGACAATACACAAACGAAATTAAAACATACAAAAAAGAAGATTTGGTTATATCTAAAGATTCTATAACAATTCCAGGCGGAATAAAATCAGGGCAGGGTTTTGACATAGAGCTAAAGCTTATGAACACTGTTTGCACATACATCGCAAGGGCTAAAAGCATTATAATAGAGCCTTATACAAACAGCGTGATTACCCTCGAAATAGAAGAAATAAAGCCTGGTACATATACTTTTACTTTCTTTGCCGTTGCAAACCCCGAAAAAAAAGACGGTCTTGTTTTTAAAGGCTCTATAAATACGAGAAGTATACATGAGTTTGCATTTGATAAATACGGCAGATTGTTTTTTCGTCACAATGATTCCA